>Ga0307425_1000004_pt1 | contig 107997 bp, 100 predicted proteins | sample SalMarWE160330MG_FD_202152 | JGI IMG/M metagenome (GOLD analysis project Ga0307425, IMG submission 202152) | Salt marsh sediment microbial communities from the Plum Island Ecosystem LTER, Massachusetts, United States - WE1603-30 | ecosystem: Environmental > Aquatic > Marine > Intertidal zone >... | reverse complement strand
CCTGCCTTACAAGCAGGGGGTCACTGGTTCGAATCCAGTACCGCCCACCAGAGATTTTTTCTTCTATCTCTATTTTTTAGGAGTTTCCCTCAAGAAGACAATCTTGTTTAATGGAATTATATTGAGCTATTTTAGCCTATTTTCAAAAACTTAACGGTATGTATCTCCGTATAACCTAGAAAAGTTCATGCGAAAAACGATCCTACTCATTATTGATATTCTTGTATGTGTGGTTGCTCTTTTCCCGAACACTCCTCTTCAACCACTAAGGACAGACTCCCCACCCGTGATCGACGGCACTTTGGATGACCCGGTCTGGGAAACAGCTCCCTCTGTCACAGGCTTTAAAACATTCCACCCGGATTACGGGATAGACATGCCCGAAAAGACCATTGTATACATGGCTTACGATAAGGAGAATCTTTACTTTGGTTTCAAGTGTTTCGATCGCCAGCCGCAAAAGATCAAAGCATCGATCGCTAGGCGCGACACGATCCGCCCAGACGACTGGGTCTGCATCAACCTGGACTCCTTTAACGATCAACAGTCGCTGTATGCCTTTTACATCAATCCGCTGGGGATCCAAACGGACAGCAGGTATTCCGGCGGCCAAGAGGATTTCAGCCAGGATTTTGTCTTCACCAGTGCGGGCCGAATCGATGAAGAGGGCTATGTCGTCGAGGTTCAGTTGCCTTTCAAAAGCCTCCGTTTCTCCAATAAAAAAACAGTCGAGATGGGCGTTATCTTCGAACGCATGATAAACAGGCAATCCACACATGGGACATACCCCGCTTTGAGCCCTGAAAAGGGAATGTTCTTCCTGACACAGATGCAGCCCTTGGTTCTGGAAGACATCCAACACTACACCCTGTTCGAGCTTCTCCCCGCCATAACTCTCAACCAAAGACAATATGCTGAAGAAGGCGGCCTGAACGTTACGGACCGATTCAGCGATCTCAGCCTGACAACCAAATATGGGATCACCTCAAAATTGATCCTCGATGCCACCTACAACCCGGATTTCAGCCAGGTCGAGTCCGACGCCGGGCAGGTCGATGTAAACCTGAGATACGACCTCTACTTTCCAGAGAAAAGGCCGTTTTTCCTCGAGGGAATGGAGAATTTCAATATCGGAGGCTCGTCGTCTTTTGACACGCTCCGCGCTATGGTCTACACACGAAAGATCGTTGATCCCCTGGCCGGCACAAAACTGACAGGAAAGATCGCGTCCAACAACACGATCGCTGCGCTTATTTCTTTGGATGAATCCTTGAGGTATTCAGGAGATGTGGATACGACTGGGAATTATGCCCTGTTCTCGATCCTCAGATACAAACGTGCCTTGAGTGAAGACAGCTATGTGGGAGCATTTTTCACCAGCCGGGATCTGAAGAATCATTTCAACCGGGTTATCGGGCCTGATGGGCAGATCCGGATCACTCCGTCCAGCATCTTGGGGTTTCATCTGTTCTATTCACAGACTCAAATCACTGGAGAATCCGAAAAGTTCGATGGCCATGCACTGGGGATCGATTATCTATACCTGACGCGCAACCTGGATATCAATCTTGGTATCCAGGATATTAGCAGAGATTTTGACACAGAAACAGGATACATCACGCGGACAGGCCTCACCCGGATAGGAGGATCCATCACGCCCAAGCTATATCCAAATTCAAAAGCCATCCAAAGGATCGATCCCATCATCTTTAGCGCTCAAACCAAAGACCGTTTCAGCAATATCTGGGAGACGCAAAACACTTTTATGTTGAATTTTTTTCTTCCTAGGAGCACTAAGCTTGCATTGAGTGCAGACTATTCCACCGAAGTCTATCAGGATGAAAAATTCAACACCAGCGGATGGAGCGTTGCCGGCACCAGCCAGCTCATAAAACAGTTTTATCTGAAACTCACTTACAGAAACGGAAATGCCATCTACTATTCTGAGGATCCCTTTCAAGGCAGGGGCACCCAAGCGGGAGGAGAGATCATTTTCCAGCCATCGGAGAAAATCAGCTTGAGCCTCAATTTGGCGTATGCGGATTTTTTCCGCGATGCCGACTCTGTGAAGGTCTATGATTACACCATACTCCGCACCCGATTGACGTATCAGATGAACAAATATCTCACCTTCAGAGGGGTTGTTGAATACAACGATTACAACAAGACATTGCTTACAGATTTTTTGGTGTCTTTCCTATACATCCCAGGCACCGTTATCCATCTGGGTTACGGGTCGCTTTACGAAAAGACCCAGTGGGTCGAAGGCGAATACCGCGCGAGCGATCGTTTTATGCAAATGGAACGAGGCCTTTTCTTCAAAGTGTCCTACCTCTGGCGGCTATAATCCTATCTTCCCAACACAGGACCCCCCAGTTTTAGAGGATATGAATCCCGACAATCAGTATCGAACCGTTCGGGGAACGGATCCAACACCAGCCTATTTGGGAAACGAACCCCGCATCTCCTAAGCGGTCAGATCAGGGAGCTGACCCACCACTTTTCTAAATCCTATATTTCTTTAATAGAACTTCGTTTTTAATTGAACTTTGTCGGAGGTATCATTGACTAAAAGCATGCTGGATGCTAATTTAATTTACGATTTGATGGTTTGTTCGACTAAACTTTGATGAAAACTTGAGATGGAAAAATCAAAAATTCTGGTCGTTGAGGATGAGAGCATCGTTGCCAGGGATATCCGGAATATGCTGTTGAGCCTCGGATACGAAGTGACTGCGGTCATCTCAGATGCGCAAGAAGCTGTCAACACGGCCAAAAAAGAACACCCGAACTTGGTTCTCATGGATATCATGCTCCAAGGAGAGACATCGGGTGTTGAGGCCGCAGACAAAATTTATTCACAACTGAATATACCCGTAGTCTACCTGACCGCTTACGCAGACGAGACTACGCTCCAGCGAGCCAAAGAGACCGAACCTTTTGGCTATTTGCTCAAACCATTCGAAGAACGAGAGCTAAAATCCACCATTGAGATCGCTCTCTACAAATTCGGAATGGAGATGAAATTGAAAGAGCGAGAGCGATGGTTGTCCACCATGCTCAAAAGTATCAAAGACGGTGTGATCGCAACAGATATCAAAGGAAACATCACGTTTATGAATCCCCTTGCTGAAACCTTGACAGGATGGACTCAAGCTAAAGCATTGAAGAGGCCGCTGAACGAAGTTTACAAGATCAAGGATGAAAAAAAAGGTATAGAGCAATCCATATCCATCAGACAGATTCTTAAGAAAGATCAGTACCGCCTGCCCAGTAACATTGTCCTTGAATCAAAAAGGGGGATTGCCACACCCATAGACCACAGGGCCTCGCCCATCACAGACGAGATGGGGAATACATCGGGTGTTGTTCTGGCCTTCAGAGACATCACGCAGCAGAAGAAGACCGAAGAGGAGCTCATCCAGAGCTACCAACGCCTCAAACAGGCCATGGACGGAACAGTGCAGGCCATGGCTTTCACGATCGAGACCAGAGATCCCTACACAGCAGGACATCAACGCAGAGTAACACAGCTGGCATGTGCACTGGCAGAGAAAATGGCTCTTCCCGAAGACGTCATCGCTGGAGTGCGCATGGCCGGGGATCTTCACGATATCGGCAAGATCTATGTCCCGGCTGAAATCCTCAGCAAACCGGGAAAACTCTCTGAAGCTGAATACAACATCATCAAAACACATTCCCAGGTGGGCTATGACATCCTGAAGACCATCGAATTTCCATGGCCCATCGCAGACATCGTGCTGCAGCATCACGAACGGATAAACGGCAGTGGATACCCGGCCGGACTCCGCGGCAAGAAGATCCTCTTAGAAGCGAGAATCCTTGCGGTGGCAGACGTCATCGAAGCCATGGCCACTCACAGACCCTATCGCCCTGCCCTGAGTATCGAAGATGCCCTGGAAGAGATCTCGGAAAACAGGGAAAAACTGTATGACCCAAAGGTTGTGGATGCCTGTCTCGAGATCTTCGAAGAAGGATTTGCGTTCGAAGAGAAGTGAAAAAGCTATATCTTTGTCTCCTCCTCTGTGCGTCCATTTTGACGTCCATCGCGGGTGTGGTTCTGTTCGTCGTCCTGTTTGTCGCTGACTTCAATATTTATTGGCTTATCGTCTCACCGATCATCATTGCCCTCTATCAAGCGCCAGCAGCATATCTTTTTTATTTATACAGAAAAACAAAAAACCGCTCAAAAAACGCAGAATCTGAAGCATCGCACTTAAAATCCCAGGTCTCGAAGCCAGGAACCGAGCCCAAAACATAGCGCTAAATTCTTTTTATGTAGGGTCCGGTCCCCGAGCGGACCGAGAATGAACTGCTGTCCCATTATTCGTTTTCGCAATTACCAAAAGGGGCACTCGAATGTCATTCCTCACGAGTTCAGAGATGCTATTTCTGCACAATTTATGTGTTGATAAAAAAAGGAGAAATGGAGATAATCCAAGAAAATAAACCGAGGCTAAGAGAGAGGTGAGATGATATGCAATTGACCTGGTTCGACATCGGGATATTTCTGGTTTTTGTGTGTTTTGTTGTGGGAACCAGTCTGTATAAAAGCCGCCAAAAGAAAGAAACGACTGAAGATTACTTCCTGGCGGGGCGAACCCTCTTCTGGTATCTGATCGGCTTTTCGCTCATTGCCTCCAACATCTCTACAGAGCAATTTGTCGGGATGTCGGGGCAGAGTGCCGGTCATGTGGGGATGGCGGTGGCCAGCTATGAGTGGATGGCTGCCATAACGCTCGTCTTCGTTGCGCTTTTCTTCCTGCCCAAATTCCTCAAGAGCGGCATTTTCACGATCCCTGAATTCCTGGAATACCGCTACAGCCCTCTGCCACGCGCCATCATGGCATTATACACGATGGTGATATACGTCGCTGTGACGATCGCTGCCGTCCTCTATTCGGGAGGTCTGACCCTGCACACAATATTCGGGATGGACCTGACAAAGGCTGTCTGGCTGATCGGGATCATAGCTGCCTTCTATACCACATACGGAGGATTACGTGCCGTTGTTTGGGCCGACCTTATCCAGGGGTCGGCCTTGATCGTCGGGGGTGCACTGACAATGGTACTCGGCTTTATTGCAGTCGGAGGAGTGGGCGAATTCTTTCACGCCAATGCAGACAAGCTCCACATGATCCTGCCCTCAAACCATTCGGAGATACCCTGGACAGCGCTTGTTCTCGGCCTTTGGATCCCTAACTTCTATTATTGGGGGCTGAATCAATACATCACACAGAGAACTTTGGGGGCAAAGAGCTTAAAGCAAGGACAGCTGGGTGTTATTTTCGCGGCGGGCCTGAAGCTGCTCATTCCCTTCATCGTTGTCTTCCCCGGGATAATGGCCCTTCAGCTCTACAGTGGAGAGATGGCCACAAGCGACCAAGCCTATCCCTTGCTCATCAAAAACCTTATTCCGGCCGGTCTCAAAGGATTTATGTTCGCCGCCATCTTTGGTGCCGTCATGAGCTCTCTGGACTCGATGCTCAACTCTGCGTCCACGATTTTCACAATGGACCTCTACAAGCGCCACATGAAAAAGGACGCATCGGCGAGATCATTGATACTCATAGGCAGGATCATGACAGGAGTTTTCGTTTTCTTCGGTTGTCTAATCGCCCCCCAGTTGGGCAATCCCAAATTTATGGGGATCTTTCATTACATCCAGGATTTCCAGGGCTACATCTCGCCCGGCATCCTGGCTGCTTTTATCTTCGGGCTGTTCGTTAAACGTGCGCCCGCGTCCGCTGCGATTTCGGCCTTGATCCTGAACGTTCCTGTTTACGGGATCCTGCATCTCAAATACTTCGACCACATTGTATTCCTGAACAAGATGGCCATCACCTTCGGTATCCTCATCGCAGTGATGACAGCGATCACACTGCTGAGACCTCTCAGAAAATCCAAGATCCTTCCCACTATAGGGGGCCTTGACTTGAAGCCTTCATCCGCAGCCAAGTGGCTGGGCTTAGCCGTGGTCCTGGTCACCATCGCCCTTTACATCATCTTCTGGTAAACTAAACTTCTGTTCGCAATTTTCAGGTGACCAATTTTTTCATCCCGATCACTTTCCCACAAGGTATTCATCGATCTCTTCTCTGAGTCGCCTCTGTTCTTCAGCTATTTTTGTTGTGATCTTCATCGCCAGCTCATAATCGCCCAGCAAGCCGCTCTTGAAGCGTGCCTGTAAGAACTTTTTCTTCCGGTCTTCTTCCATTTCTAAGAAAGAAAAAAAGTCCTGTGATATTTCTTCCGTTCTTTGGGCCTCATCATCAGGAATAAAATTTGCCAGAGATATATAGCCATACCTGAGATGTTCGCGAACGTCCTTCTCATCCGTCATAAGCAGGGCGACCCTTATGGCATTCTTGATCACTTTTTTGCTGTGTGGGAGCATCGACTCGGGCACTCCAAAAGTCTGTTTGGCTGTCCCCTTAAGGACCTTTTTGTATTCTTCTATGATCTCAAACACGGCCTCTTCGATTTCTTTTTTTTTCATAAAGTACCCAAAAAAAATTCTGGACGTGATCTCTGACGTCAGTTTAATACTCTTCCCTCATCTGGTTGAGACTAAGATATAGAATAGCGATGCATGTGTCAATTGACGGTGACTGGATCCTCATTCCGCTTGTGTAGCCCATTCAGGAATGGCTGGGATACAAAAGTTAAGAATAAGATCTAGCTCTGTTATTTTAAACGCGGATCAACATGACCCGGTCCACCACACTCTGGAGTGTAACAAGTCACATTGAAAAATTCGCATTTCTCCTTACATCCCGGGCATTCCTCTGGTAGCATGGTTGCTGTGAATATAAATCCGCATTCTCCGCACTTCCAATAAGTCTGATTACACTGGGGACAGATGTCTCCGGTAAACCTATCTTCCGCGGTATACCCACAGTGTGCGCACTCGTATTTTTCCTTTTTATTTTCCATGTACTCCTCCTCCTTTCCTCTTATTCTCCATTTAAAATGTCTTGTGTTAAAAAATCTTTGAATTCAAATGCTTTCTTCCTATTTACTTTTTTTGTGTACATAACAAGCTGTAGGGGCCTTTTGTATTTTCGATACTTCGAAATTTTGAAAGGAAACAATCATATACAAAATGAATGGTCAATAACAAGAGAAAGAGTAAAAAGAGAGCCCCGGATGAAAAGAAACCGGTGATTTCGAGGAGAAACGATGGCGCTCCTGACGGGATTTGAACCCGTGTCGCCGCCTTGAAAGGGCGGTGTCCTAGACCAGGCTAGACGACAGGAGCGCGAGTGGGTGGTGAGCCGTGCTGGACTCGAACCAGCGACACCCGGCTTAAAAGGCCGGTGCTCTCCCTCTGAGCTAACGGCCCGCTCAAAGAAAAATAGTATTTATAAAGGAAATTGGAAGAAGAGTCAATAACTCAATCAGTTGAGGCCTTCAAATTTGGTGATGATCCATCTCCCCCTATTGTGCATCCCAGTCGCCTCATCCTGCAAGATGTATCTTCTCATATAGATCTTGTAATTCTTCACGCTACCCTCACCTTCTGTTTTCACCTCAACTTCCTTACTGTGCACCTCACCTGTAAAATCCCGTATGGTGGGGAGTTCGCCTGTGCCGAGAGAGAATGTCGCAATGTCCTCTTCTTTTGCGGCAGCGGCTTTTGCCTCATTGTATTGTCTCTGCAGTTCTTTATGCTCTTCATAGACTTCATCGTACTTGACCTTCAGCTCATCGGCTTTGGCTTTCGCTGCACGCTTGGCAGCCGTTGTTCTTGCTCGTTCCTCTTCATAAACGGCATTATCCCAGGCATCTCTGGCATCTATAGTGGCACCAACGTGATCCTCTAACTTTTTCTTTAAGTCCAGTTCTTCCTTGTTCATCTCTGGTAGCCTAAAAGGCTCAACGCTCTCTTCACTGACATTCAAGATCTCCCATTTCTCTGCAGGCATATCGCTAGGTTCCAGGGCAATTGTTGAAAGTGTCGTGTTATCGTTCAAGCTGAGGGCAGAAAAATACCTGTTGAGGAGTTGTTGTTCAGGGGGTGAGGAACAGCTACAAAAAAAACACAAGACAAGAATGACTCCCAATAAAGAAAGAGTTTTTCTATCCATTCTTCCTCCTTCTTGAGTGAGTTAATTTTATGTTCCTAAATTGTACTTTTTTTTTGATAAAAAAAGCAAGTTTAAATAGAATATTTTCCTGGAGAGCTTTTCTCTGCCGAAAATTCCGGGGAGAAATCTCGCTTCTTTGAGACGCTTTTTTCTCTTTTTCGCCCTTATCCCCACTTATCCTATTAATTCTATCTGATTTCTTTTCTGATACTTAAATCACAAAAAAATTTGGGAAATGCGCAAAAAGTATTGACAAGGTTGTACATTTTAGGTAAGTTCATATGTTTCGGTGAAGTCTTTGACATAGAAAAATAAAGAATATTTTTCCATGATTTCACACGTATTTATCCCAAATTTATTATGGAGGTGAAAAATGGCTGTTAGAGTTGCGGAAGAATGGTTTACCATCTGTGCAGGATGTGAAGTCACCATCCTTGACATTGGGGAGCCACTTCTTGACCTTTTACCCCAGCTAGAGTTTGTCCATATACCGGTACTTATGGATCATAAATTATTTGGACAAATGGGCGATCAACCAGGTCCGGTGATTCCCGAAGCCGATGTGGGAATTATTTCTGGCGGAATCCGGGTGGAAGAGAACAAAGAAATCGCTGAGGAGATGAGGAGAAAGTGTAATACACTTATTGCTCTAGGTTCCTGCGCTTGTTATGGTGGCGTGCCCGCTCTGGCTAATCAGTTTACGGTGGATGAACTTCAGGACAAAATTTTTCGGGGTTTAGTGACCACAGATTCAGCCGATACACCCTCACAAGGAGTGTCACCATTTACAGATAGAATCTACGCTCTGCATGAAGTCGTCAAGGTCGATCACAAATTGCCCGGTTGTCCGACACCACCTGAAATGGTCGCTGAAGCATTGACTGCACTTCTCGAAGGAAGAGAAATCCAACTTCCTGGAAAGAGCGTCTGTGATGACTGCCCCACGATCAGAGAGAAGAAAGCCGTATCAAACATCAAAAGACCCCTTGAACCCGTTAACTTTGAAATCGGCAAGCCTATGGATACCGTTCGTTGTTTTATGGAACAAGGGTTCCTGTGCAACGGCCCTGCGACAAGATCAGGTTGCGGGGGACATGAGAAAACGCCCAGATGCATCAAAGCCTACATGCCCTGTCGGGGATGTTTTGGCCCTATCTCAGATACCGCCAACCCGATGGTCGATATGATGGGCGCGCTGTCCACAATCGGTCTTGATGTCAAACAAATACCAGATCGCGCGGCAACCTTTAACAGATTTTCTGGGGCTGGACGTCTACGGCCTTTACCAAAGAGGAGTTAAATCATGGGAAAAACATTAACAATTCAACCCGTCACAAGAATCGAAGGGCACGCTAAGATCACTATCCAGCTCGATGACACTGGAAATGTCAGCGACGCTCAAATGAATGTCCTTGAATTACGGGGATTCGAGCCATTTTGTATCGGCAAACCCGTTGAGGAAATGCCGCGAATCACCACGCGGATCTGCGGAGTTTGTCCCTGGTCTCATCATAATGCATCTGCAAAAGCGACCGATGCGGTTTTTGGTGTGGATCCGCCTCCCGCTGGAAAAAAATTGAGGGAGTTGTGTAACAGCATCGCTTACATGGAAGAGCACATCCTCCACTTCTATTTCTTGGCTGGCGCAGACTTTGTGCTTGGACCTGGTGCTGACTATTCGGTCAGGAATGTCATCGGTATTCTGCGAGAAGCTCCGGATCTCGGTAAAAAAGTTGTCAGATGCAGACATCTGGCAGCCACAATGCTGGAGAAAATTGCAGGGAAAGCCATCCATCCCGCTGCTGCAGTTCCAGGTGGATTCAGCCGACCATTGCTCGAAAGCGAGAGACAGGAACTGAGAAAGACGGCAGATGAACTGCTCGAATTCTCTAAATTTTCCATCTCGTTTGCCAAAGAGAACCTCTTCTCCAAATATCTGGATGTCGTTAATTCCCTGGGTGTCATCACCACGGGATTTTTAGGAACCGTAAAAGACGATGGAGCTATGGATCTTTACGACGGAAAGCTGAGAATGATGAATGCCGACGGTTCTTACGAAGACTTCAAGTACGAAGACTACACAGATTATATCCGAGAGCATATTGAACCATGGTCCTATCTGAAGTTCCCCTACATGAAAAAAGCGGGCGAGTTTTCTATGGACCTGGACAATCCAAAAGGAATCTATCGAACAAATACTCTGGCAAGGATGAATGTCTGTGATAAGATCCCGACACCTTTGGCTCAAGCTGAGTTTGAAGAATTCAGGTCAAAGTTCGGCCGCCCTGCCCAACAGCCTCTGCTCTACCACTGGGCAAGGTTAATTGAACTGCTCTACAATGCAGAAAATACGATCCGGCTCCTTGATGATCCTGAGATCACCAGTCCTGAAACAAGAAAGAAGGTGGAACCCAGAGCTGCCAGAGGAATCGGCTGTGTCGAAGCTCCCAGAGGAACACTGATTCATGACTATGAAACAGACGAAAACGGACTCATAACCAATGTGAACCTGATTGTAGGCACCACGCACAACAATGCTCCCATGAATATGTCTGTCAAACGTGCAGCCAAAGACCTGATTAAAGATGGCAACTATAACGAGGAAATTCTGAACCTGGTCGAAATGACGATCAGGGCTCACGATCCCTGTCTTTCCTGCGCGACACACAATTTGGATGGAAAAATCGGAGTAAAGATTGATATCTTTGATGCTCAAGGAAATCACTTAGACACATTTAAAAATATTTAAAAGGTCATTCAGGAACTTTCGAGAGCGGAAAAAGAGCCCGTACAGGCTGAATTCGAAGTTTGTCTTTGTGCCCCATTCCAATAGCCGCACACCTTTTGACAATGGGGAGAATTGTACGAGTGAGAAATGGAAGAATTCCCTGTCTACTGTCGAAAAGAGATCCTTATAGCTGGAGTGGGGAATACGCTCTTCGGGGATGATGGGTTCGGACCCGAGGTGATCGAATACCTGGAGAGGCACTACGTCATCCCGGAAAACGTGTGTTTAGCAGATGCGGGGACAGGCATCAGAAAAATCCTGTTTACCATCACTTTAAGCGACGTTCGCCCCAAGGTTATAGTGGTCATAGATGCTGTCGATAAGGGGAGAAAGCCAGGTGAAATTTTTGATATTTCTCTTGATGAAATTCCTTTTGAAAAAATCGATGATTTTTCGATCCATCAAGTCCCCTCTTCAAATCTTCTAAAGGAACTCAAGGACTTATGTTCTGTAGATGTCATCGTAAAAGTCTGCCAGGTTAAAACAATCCCGGATACAATTCAATCAGGTTTATCTGATCCTCTTAAAAAAGCTGTTCCATTGATGGCTCAAAGGATTGCAGAAGAATTCTTCTAATCCGCGTTCTCTTGGGCGATCAGATTGGCGGTTTCGAAAATGAAATTCCGCTCAGCTTAGAAACATTCATCCTGTGACTGAAATGGGATGATGACATTGAGTCTTGACTTCTGGACACCTGAATAGTTACACTATGTCTTTCTAAAATGACTTTAAGGGAAATCAAAGAACTTCTCAAGGCTGAAGTTATCTACGGTGAAGAGCATCTCGACATAGAGATCGAATTTGCTGGGGGCTCCGATATGATGAGCGATGTCCTTGCCTTTGGACAACCGGGCCTTCTGCTTCTGACAGGATTATCCAACAGCCAGTCCGTAAGAACAGCGGATATCATCGAGGCTAAAGCCATCATCTATGTCCGGGGAAAAAGGCCCGATGATGTTGGAATAAATCTGGCAAAAGAAAAAGAGCTCCCCCTTTTATCAACACAGTATATGATGTATAGCGCCTGTGGTATCCTCTACAGCAAAGGATTACCCGGCGTCCCCAGGCCTTAAGAAATAATAATGGCAAGTTCCGATCTTGAATTATCTGAACGCTTTGAAATTTCAGGCAGTGATTTCAGCAAAGCAGGGACCATCTCCACCAAGATCAAGGGAATCCTTCAAGAGATCGGCATTGAATCCTCTGTTATCAGAAGAGCCGCCATTGCTTCCTACGAAGCCGAAATGAATGTGGTTATGTATGCTAAAAGAGGTACCCTCATCCTGAACATTACTCCGGAAAAACTTCATCTTAAACTCGAAGACAATGGCCCCGGGATCAATGACATCGAGAAGGCTATGCAGGAGGGATTCTCAACAGCCACAGACAAAATGCGCGAGATGGGATTCGGCGCCGGAATGGGGCTTCCTAATATTAAAAGAAATGCTGACCGATTCGAAATCACTTCAGAGCCTGGCAAAGGAACATCTTTAAACATCATATTTTGTTTGAATAGAGCATAGAAAAATGAGTCCATACTTCCACTCCATTCGAATCGACACAGAAAAATGTGACGGCCGGATGAAATGTATGAGAATTTGTCCTACTCAGGCAATCAGAGTCAGAACTGGCAAGGCCACTATCATTGAAGAAAAATGTATCGATTGTGGAGAATGTATCACGGCTTGTCCAAATGATGCCATTATCCCCATGACAGATCCTTTCGGAGAGCTGGCGAAATTTAAGCACACCGTGGCCCTCCCCTCGCCAGGGCTTCAAGCTCAATTCGGAAAAGATATTCTGCCAAAAAGAATAATTGCAGGCTTGAAAAAGCTAGGATTCGATGATGCGTTCGACCTCTCGCTCACATGTGGAGAAGTCAGCTTCGCCATCCAAGAGTACCTTCGCGAATACACCGGGCCTAGGCCGCTTATAGCCATTGCCTGTCCAACTGTCGTCCGCTTGATCCAGGTTAAATATCCTGCTCTCATCGAACAGCTCCTTCCCATCGACCTTCCCCGAGAAGTCGCCGCAAGAGAACTCAAGAAGGAAAAATCCAAAGAGCTGGGTATCAAAGAACGAGAGATCGGTATATTCTATCTCACCCCCTGTCCGGCCAAAATGATCTCCATAAAACAACCCGCAGAAAAAGGGAGGTCTTACCTGGATGGAGCTATTTCCATCTCCGATATCTACGGTCCTCTTCTTTCCGCTTTAGAGGATACGGAAAAGGAGAACTATCGCAAGGATTTAGAGGACATCTGCATTCTGGGGATGGGTTGGGCCATGGTCGGAGGAATCTGTCGGACTTTGAGATTAAAAAACTCCCTGGCCGTTTCGGGATTGGGTGAAATCATAAAAGTCTTCGATGACATCGAACGGGGGAAATTGAGGAATATCGACTTCATCGAAGCCTATTCCTGTCCCCAAGGGTGTGTGGGAGGCTCTCTGACCGTAGAAAATATTTATACGTCCCATAATAAGATCCTTAAATTGATCGAAACTTTAGAGTTTGAACAGATAAAGGCCTGTCCAGACATCCGGGAAGTCCGAAAATTATACAAACAGAATTATTTTTTTATAAACGGGAAGTTCGAGCCCCGTCCCCTTAAACCTCTGGATAAGAATTTGGCCAAAGCCATAAAGAAGAGAAAAGAGAAAGAGAAAATATATGAATCCTTGCCCAAAATAGATTGTGGAATATGCGGGGCACCCACCTGCCAGACATTTGCTGAAGACATTGTTAAAGGAGAAGCAAAGCTGACAGACTGTATCTTCAATCTTCCCAGGAAATTTGCAAAACTCTCCCATGAGCTTTCAGAATTGCTCGATAAATCTGTTTCATTAGATTCAATCAAATCTAATATAAGTAAAGCGCAATATAAGAAGGATAAAAAATGAAAGTCAAAGAAATCATTGAAAAACTCCAGCTAAACGCTCTAACAGGCCAAAAGAACTTGGACGTGGAGGTCACAGGCGGATATACGAGCGACTTGCTCAGCGATGTGATCGCCAACAGTAAAGAAGGCAACCTCTGGATCACTCTGCAGATTCACCAAAATACAATTGCTGTGGCCAAGTTAAAAGACTTGGCCGGGATTATCATCGTAAATAACCGTGAGCCTGATGAAGACACATTAAAGAAAGCAGAAGAAGAAAACGTGCCCATCCTTTGCAGCACAGACAGGGCTTTTGAAGTATCAGGAAAATTGTATGAATTGATTCGTCCTCAGGCCTGATTCATGCTCCGACCGTTTAAAGCGGATTTGCATATTCACACCTGCCTTTCCCCCTGTACAGAACTGGATATGTCTCCACGAAGAATACTCGCCTCGGCAAAAAAAAAAGAAATCGATATCTTGGGCATCTGTGACCATAACTCGACGGAAAACTCTTTGGCCATAATGAACGCAGCCAAAGAAATGAACATCGGGGTTATTCCTGGCATGGAAGTAACGTCCCGAGAGGAGGTTCACATCTTAGCGCTTTTTGACGATATCAAAAACGCCCTCAAACTCCAGGAGCGTATTTTTGAAAACCTGCCTGGGAAAAACGATGAGGAGGCTTTTGGCATGCAGGTCATCGTGAACGAAAAAGAAGAGGTTCTGGGATTTAGCGATAAGTTATTGATAGGAGCTACAACAATCCCACTTGAAGAAGTCATTCAATTGATTCACGCTTTCGGCGGAATGACGATCGCATCGCATATTGACAGAGAATCTTTCAGTATTATCGGACAGTTAGGATTTGTCCCTGACAATCTGGAACTGGACGCCTTGGAAATCTCTCCCAAAATCACCTTCGAAGAAGCAAAGAATAAGTATCCTTACAACTATCCCATCACCTGTTCTTCGGATGCCCACTATCCTGATGATATTGGCAAAGGTTTTACTTCATTCCTACTTGAAGACAAGACGGTGGCCGAAATAAAAAAGGCTTTAAAAAGCGAAGACGGCAGGCGCATAATCCGCTGAATTTGTCATGGAAGACTTATCTTTGCACATTCTGGATATCGTCGAAAACTCCGTGGCCGCTAAAGCGGATACAATCGAAATACGAGTAACAGAAGATATAGAGCACGACCTGCTGTCTCTCCAAGTCATCGATAATGGGACGGGCATGGATAATGACACTGTTAAAAAGGTCCTCGACCCCTTTTACACGTCTAAGACTGTGCGCAGATTTGGCTTTGGTCTGCCTCTTTTAGCAGAAGCCGTCAAAGCCGCCAATGGAAGCCTTTCCATAGAATCTAAAAAAGGGCAAGGGACCAAAATAAAAGCCGATTTCCAGTACAGCCATATCGACAGGAAGCCATTAGGCAATATCGGCGAGACGATGATCACTCTTATCATGGGCAATCCTGAAATAGACCTGATCTATGTGCATAAGAAGAAAAACTACAGGTATACCTTAGATACGAGAAAAATCAGGGCTCAACTCAAGGATAAGCCTATAAATTCTCTTGATGGAATGAGACGGGTCAAGAAGAAACTGGAAAAGCTGCAGAAATAAATATTTATATATCATAATTTCGGCAGGAGATAGTGTATTGGCAAAAGAGGAAGGGATCACAAAAGAATTCTTAGAGACTATCTTTGAAAACATGGAGGGGGGAGTTCTCACTATCGACAAAAATTCCAAGGTCACTTTTATTAATAATGCGGCTGAAATGATCACCGGTTTCAAGAGAGAAGAAGTCCTGAACAAGGACTGTTGTGAAATTCTGAAGAGTGAGCTCTGTGAAGAATCATGCCCTCTAAAAGAGACCATGGAGACTGGAAAATCCGTTTTTCATTACGAGATTATGATAACTACAAAAGCGGGAGACAACGTTCCTGTAAACATTACGACTTCGCCTCTACGATCCCGCAATAATGAAATTATCGGGGCTGTCGAAAATTTCAGGGATTTGACCAAACACAAGGGATTATGGGGGAAGTTACGAGAAGAAAGAAACAAAGCACAACAATACCTCAACATAGCGGGAGTTATAATCGTCGCTATTAACGAAAACGGGATAGTCTCCCTCATCAATAGAAAAGGATGCGAGGTTCTGGGCTATAAAGAAGACGAAATTATGAACAGAAACTGGTTTGACCTGTGCGTTCCGGAAAGAGACCGGAATGATAGAAAAGAAACTTTCAGACAGGTGATGGCTGGAGAAAAAGAGGAAGCGGAAGATTATGAAAACATCATTGTGACCAAATCAGGGGAGGAAAGGATTATCGCCTGGCACAACACGACACTCATGGACGGAAAAGGGAATATCATCGGCACTCTGAGTTCAGGAGAGGATATCACCATCCGCAAGCAAACAGAAGAAGAATTGATACAATCAGAAAAGATGGCCTCGCTGGGTCAGCTGGCCGCCAGTGTAGTTCATGAAGTCAATAATCCTTTGGCTGGAATCATGGTCTACATAAAACTTTTCCTTAAAAAGTATAAGGAAAAAAAACTGCAGGATGAAAAAACTGAAACGCAGCTCTTAAAGATGGAAAAAGAACTGGACAGAACAACCCGGATTATTAGAAACCTTCTCACCTTTGCACGTCAATCTGAACCCAGTATGAACCCTGTTGAAATCAATAAGATCATAGATGCCGCTTTGCCTCTGGTCGAAAATCAAATCAACCTTGAAAACATCATCCTTAAGAAGAATTTGGATCCTCAGCTTCCTCTTGTTCAAGCAGATTTTGATAAGATCCAGCAAGTCTTGATCAATATCATGCTCAATGCAATTCAGGCTATGCCTGAGGGGGGAACGCTGACCATTGCCTCATCAACGGCGCAGGGGATCAGGATTGGGGCCTCATACAAAAATACAGTCCGAATCGATATCACAGATACGGGGATTGGTATTCCTAAAGAAAATTTAAAAAGGCTTTTCACTCCTTTTTTCACGACCAAAGAAAAGGGCGTGGGTGTGGGTCTTGGGCTTTCCGTTGTCCATGGGATCATAGGAAAACATAAAGGCAGGATAGACGTAGAAAGCGAGCCCGGCAAGGGGACAACGTTCAGGATTTATCTGGAGGCTATGGATGGGCAAAAAGGCTAAAATTCTCATCGTTGACGATGAAAGTATCGTCAGAGAATCGCTCAGCGACTGGCTGGACGGGGTTGGCTATGACGTTGAGGCTGCCGAGTCGGGCGAGGAAGCACTCCAGATAATCAAAAAGAAAAAGCCCAAAATAATGGTCGCCGATTTAGTCATGCCGGGCATGAATGGTATCGAACTGATGAACGAGGCCAAAAAAATCATTCCTACGCTTTCAACGGTTATCATAACGGCTCATGCAACCATTGAATCAGCCATAACTGCCATCAGAGAGGGCGCTTTTGATTATATCGAAAAGCCTTTCTGCCCGGAAAAAGTAGAGCTCCTCATAGGAAAGTTGGTGGAACATCAGAATCTGATCGAGGAAAATATCAAGCTCCGGCAGAAGATCGCAGATAGATTTCATTTTGAAGGGATCATCGCCAAAAGCCCCAAAATGTTAAAGATATTTGAACTTATCAGAATAGTTGCCCCGACTAATGCGACTGTATTGATTACAGGAGAAACGGGTACGGGAAAAGAGGTTGTCGCCCGGGCTGTTCATCATCAAAGCAAGCGCCGGAGCAAACTTTTCATTGCCACAAGTTGTGCGGCTCTTCCCGAAAGTTTGTTGGAAAGCGAGCTCTTCGGCCACGAAAAAGGCTCGTTCACAGGCGCTGTGGAAAGAAAGAAAGGCAAGTTCGAGGCGGCAGACAAAGGGACATTATTTCTGGATGAAATCGGCGAAATAAACGCCAACACTCAAGTCCATCTCCTTCGAGCACTTGAAGAAAAAAAGATCACTCGAATAGGGAGTAATGAAGAAATTGATGTCGATGTCCGTATCATCACAGCCACAAATAAAGATCTTAGAAGTATGGTCCTTGGGGGACATTTCAGAGAGGACCTGTATTATCGGTTAAAAGTTGTAACCATCAACCTCCCTGCCCTTAAGCATAGAAAAGAGGATATCCTTCCCTTAGCCGAGCATTTCTTAAAAAAATATGCTGAAGAGAATGACAAAGACGTGATAAGCCTATCCCCTGAGGTTATCGAATTTATGCTGAATTACTCCTGGCCCGGCAATGTGAGGGAGTTAGAGAACATGATCGAGCACGGGGTTATTCTTTCAACCAGAAATTCCGTCACAATGGCTGAATTTCCACAGGATATCATTCATCCAATCCCTAAAGAAGAAAAAACAATTGAAGCGGTGACGAAAGCGCATATCTTGAAAGTTCTCGAGGAAACAAAGGGCAATATCTCAGAAGCGGCAAAGATACTTGGTATTCAACGAATGACCCTATACAATAGGCTAAAAAAATACAATCATACTGTCAATTAATTAGACGGCAAGTGTCTATATAATAGACACAAATTTCTTTTCTCTAAATTTTTTGTCCATCCCACTTATTTTTGCAATCCATTCATTTACATATAGTTAACATGATTCCTCAAACAATTTTTGAGCATCGGCTAACTTTGGCACGCTACTTGCTCTATAGATAGATGCAATGATTAATTCGAAGAGGATAAAAACCGTTATTCAAATTATCCCTAAGATAATGCACTGAAAAGCGAAGGAAAAATTGGAGGAAAAAATGAAAAAAGAAAATATGTTGGTTGTCGAAGATGAAGACATCATGCGCGAGGCGCTGGTGGATTATTTCTCAGAGGGGGGTCACACGGTTGATACAGCTAATAATGGCGAAAAAGCATTGGAGAAATTCAATCTCGAAGATTACAACGTCATGATCATCGATCTGAGATTGCCCGGCCGCGATGGGCTTTCGGTCCTCGAAGAGGTTCGACAGAAAAACCCAAAAGCAAAAGTCATCATTATTACCGCATATCCTTCTGTCGAGACTGAAGAGGAGGCCATGCGCAAGGGTGCAGCCGAATACCTGCAGAAACCCTTTGAGCTTTCCTATTTGGAAACATTAATAAGACAGGCTTTCGAGATCGATGTCATCCCGACTCCCCCCATCCAGGAGCCCGTTGTCGAAGACTTAATTATCGCTCCCTGTATCTGGATGCAGGCCGGCATAGTCAAAAAACGCAGATGCACACTGGGATATCAATGTCAAAATGTCTGTCAATTTCATGCAGCAATGATGAAAAGAGAAAAATTCAGTAATGACCCCAGAATAAAGCCATTCCTAGATAAGCTTGCCTTTCAATTAGGTAGAAATGAGTGCAGATACACCTTGAGCGGAGAGATCTCCTCCAGAGCATGTTCACAGGTCTACCGCTGCGAGAGCTGTGAACTTCACCAGACAATCCAGGATGAAGTTGATCGCCAAATTGCCATTCAGAGAGAGACCAGAAAGAATTTAAAAACACAGTTGGACACTGAAGCGACTGTGACGCGCAAACCCATCAGAAGAGATCATTAAATAGGCCAACGCATACTTATTCACACTCTTAAAGGACTGCCTCTGTTGAAGTTGAAACAGAGGCAGTCCTTTTATTTTATATTCGGCAGTTTTTACCCTAGTTTTTTAAGTGCCCTATCATTGACGTTTTCATTTTGGTTATGCTATCTTCCTTTTGGATGTCAGCAGCTTTGATGAATAATTCAGATGGAAGATGGATTATTAAGGATAAAAAATAGATATGAAGCAAGTCATAAGTAAAGAGCAGCTCGAGAATTATTTGGACGGCCACTACGAGGTGAAAATCGTAATCCCCATGGATGAGGAGCCCTATATAGAGGAATTTTTGTTTGACCTGGAGGAGCTGGATAGGTTTTTAGGAAAATATGCCGAGCAGCCAGCCTTCATTATTTCTATAGAATTTTTAGGGTAAAAGGGGAGAATCAGACAGGAGAGACGCTCCATTTTTTCATTTGCAATTAGCACATATGCCTAAAAATTCAATGTTGTGATCTTGGATCGTAAAATCATATTTTTTTTCCAGTTTTTCCTCTGTCTTTTTTACAAGGTCTAATTCTTCATCCAAGAATTCACTGTAGTTGATGATTTTCCCACACTCGGTACAAATAAGGTGGTGGTGATGCTCCTCCTTCTCACTGGATTTCAACTCATATCGGCTTTGTCCATCACCGAGGGAAAGTTTGGTAACAATGCCCATACGGGCCAGCAGATCAAGTGTACGGTAGATAGTGCTTAATCCTATACGTGGATAAGAGCTTTGAAGGGAAGTATAAATTTCCTTGGCACTCATGTGTTTTGATGATTTGCTCAAAAAGTCCAGAAGGGCCTCCCTGGTTGCTGTCAATCGGGACACATGGCCTTTAAATCTATGCCTCAATTTGTGTGGTCCGGACATTTTAATCTTCCTTATTGACAATGATAATCATTCTCAAATAAAATATAGCTTTCGCATCATTTGTTGTCAAGGAGGGATTTTGATTCTGACAACAAAACTGATAAAGATAGTACGTTTAGCAGCGCGATACAAAGGATTGTTTACGTATGAAGAAGAAGAAACCCAGATCAACAACAAGAAAACGAGGTGGACGAAAATGAGAAAACTTGATGGGAAGAAATTTATGTGGGATAACGTTCATTATTTGACTGAAGCTGAGGCGAAGGAAAGAATAACGGCCTATGAAAAAGACGGGTTTGAAACGCGACTTGTAAAAGAAGATGGCAAATTGCTGGTTTATACTCGGCGGATTGTAACAGAAATAGTGTTAGAAGAAGGAGGTCAACCATAATGAAAGGGTCCGTACTTATAATTGGCGCCGGTCCTTCAGGAATGAGGGCAAGTGCAGAACTCTTAAATCAGGGTTTTAAAGTTATCCTCGTTGAGGAAAAACCTACAATCGGTGGCAAGATGGCGCAGATCGATAAAATGTTCCCTTCGAATGAATGTTCGACATGCACAATACTGCCGCGCATGCTGGAGCTCACCAGTAATCCCAACATGACAATCGTAGCCTTTGCAGAAGTTAAAAGCATAAACGGAAAAGCGGGGGATTTTAAGGTCAAAGTCATCAAAAATCCAAGATATGTCGATCCCATGAAGTGTACTGCGTGCACGGATTGTTTTCCTGTTTGCCCGGTTGGAGGACTTCCTATGGAATTTAACTTCGGCAGGGGGGCCTCTAAGGCCATTTATTTTTATTCACCATTCCCGCCGAGAAAGGCTTTGATTGATCCTGAAAAATGCACTTATATTCTTGAAGGTCAATGCGGAGACAAGGAAGTTCCTCCATGCGTTGAGGTCTGTGAGCCAGAAGCCATTGTGTTTGACCAGAAACCCGCAGAGGTAGAATTTAACGTGGGCGCAGTTATTTTGGCCACGGGCATGGATGAAATGAAAACAGAATCATTAGAAACATTTGGATACGGAAAGTTGCCAAATGTACTCACTGCTCTCGAGTATGAACGCCTGCTTTCAGGCCTTGGCCCGACGGGCGGTGTCATAAAACGTGACGATAAAAAAGAACCCCAAACTATTGCGTGGTATGTGCTTAATAATCCTTCGCCTCTAGGTTTTATGACAGCCGTGGCAGAGGCATTGGGTACAATCGAAAGGAATCCTGATGCTTCTGTTTCTGTTTTTTATGCAAACATGAATCTGGTAAGAGACGATTATGTTGATTTCTTCCAAAAAGCCAAAGAGTCCAAAATAAACTTCACAAAAACAGACTGTATATCCGTTGCTGAAGGAAAAGACGGCAACGTTGATATTTCCTATGACAAGGAATCTTTCAACGCAGAACTGTTTGTATTGGTCCCACCTTATGCTCCTACTAAAAGCACACTCAAACTTGCAGAAACGATAGGTTTGGAACTTGATGAATGGGGATTTTTCAGTAAAAAAACAGAAGATTACCACCCCATTCATACACCCAAAGAAGGAATTTTTGTATGTGGAAGCGCACAGGAGCCGAAGGGCATAGATGATGCAGTCATCCAGGCATGTTCTGCAGCATCACATGCAGCTGCATTGTTAGCTCCGTCTAGGGGAACGGAATTAGTGACTCCCCCGGAAAAAGAAATTTTACCCGTAAAGCCGGGAGATGAACCAGCAACCCTCGCAGTTATATGCCGATGCGGCATAAACATAGCAGGGCTTCTTGATATGGAAGAAGTTATTGAGTACACAAAATCACTCCCTCATGTCAAACACGTGGAATTGACTCCTTTTGGCTGCGACGGTGTAGCAATAAGGAAACTTTTAAAGACGAAAGAATTTAACAGGCTTGTCATAGGCGCGTGTTCGCCAAAAACCCATGAAGACCTTTTCTTCCTCCATACAGAAATGGGCGGCCTTAATCCTTATCTCATGGAAATTATAAACTTACGCAATCACTGCGCATGGGTGCATTCAACGGATAAGCAAAAAGCCACGGAGAAAGCAAAAACACTCATGAGAATGGGAACAAACCGGGCCACATTGCTTGAGTCTTTAGAAAAGATCCGCGTGCCGGTGACCCCGGCCTGCCTTGTTTTAGGTGGAACATCGAGCGGCATTTCCTGTGCTCTAAAACTTGGACAAGCCGGTCTCAATGTTTATCTGGTCGATAAGGAAGCAGATCTAAGCACAACAAAAGAAAATAAAAACAGAATTGTGGAGAAAATGATTGATGAATTGGCTAAAAATGAGAACGTGAAGATTTATACAGAGGCCAAAGTAGGAAGAGTTGAAGGTTTTGTCGGGAATTTCAGGGCTGAAATTGTTAAACCCAGTGGAAAAGAGAGTATAGATATTGGTTCTATTGTTGTGGCGACCGCTGTTGATATGAGAGCTGAGTCCGACGAAGGTAATTTTGAGAAGGATTTGCTTCTTCAAAGAGACGATAAAAATTTCTTTGTCGGAATGCTTGGCATTTTAAACCCTCTAGATTTTAATACTGACGGGGTATTTAGATGTGGTTCCGCACGAAAAGTAATGGGCGTTCCTGAGGCAATTATTGACGGTGAAGGGACTGCATCACGTGTTGCTGGAGTGATCTCAAAAGATGAACTGGTGAAATCTCCCACAATTTCGGTGGTTGTGGATGAGAAGTGTGATGGGTGTGCATACTGCATTGACCCGTGTCCTGCTCAAGCTTTAACGCTTATTGAATATCAACAAAAGGGCAGTATTAAGAAGACAGTTGAAGCCAATGAAGCAATCTGCCGCGGTTGCGGCGTTTGTATGGCAACATGTCCTAAAGAGGGCATTTTTGTCAGACATTTTAAACCTGAATACTTTGAAGAAATGATAAAATCCGTAGTGGGGAGCGCATAAAATGACAAATGATTATGAGCCGGCAATTATAGCATTCTGTTGCAATTGGTGTTCTTATGCAGCTGCAGATTCTGCAGGAACTGCCCGAATGCAATATCCATCAAATATTCATATCATCCGTTGCATGTGTTCGGGCATGGTGCACCCCAATTTTGTCATGAATGCATTAACTCAAGGCAGTGCTGACGGAATACTAATCTGCGGCTGTCATCCTGGCGATTGCCATTATCAGGATGGCAATACAAGGGCAGAAAAAAGAGCAGAGGCAATTACTCTGATGCTTGAAGATTTTGGGCTTGAAGAACAACGCTTCCGATTAGAATGGATTTCAGCCTCAGAGGGGCCTAAGTTTGTCGCGGTTGCCAAAGAGATGACAAAAACACTTAAAGAGTTGGGTCCAAATCCATATAAAACTTAGGCACAGCACCTAGGCCGGCGCTTCGCCTTCTAGGACAATTTCCGTGACAACTCTGCGTGTATAGAGAAGGTATTTCTCCTCCTCTTTGACCATTTCGACTTCAAAATTATCATCCTCGTATTTCTTTTTCACTTCTTGGGCTTCCTTTTCGGATTCATACACAATGCCATCCCACATGACCTTTCTTCCGTTTATAATTTTGGACAAATCTGGCATTATAAACTCCCTAACCGTTACATTTTATAGGGGCTTGGCCCTAATTTTTTGATCTGATCCGTAAATTCTCTGGCCACCTGAGCGAATTTTGGACCTTCAGACGCTGATATCCATTCCAGGCGAAACCTCTCTTCCTCCAGGCCAAAATCTTCCAGCATAATTTTTATGGCTTCGGCCCTTTTTTCTGTTTTGACATTCCCGTCTTCATAGTGGCAATCGCCGATATGACAGCCGCAGATGATGACTCCATCAGCGCCCTTTGTTAATGCATCTATCACGAGATTGGGATGAATCATACTCGAACACATCACTCTGATGATTCTGTAATTTGTAGGATACTGCAGCCTGGAGACACCTGCCAGGTCGGCTCCAGTATAAGAACACCAGTTGCAACAAAAACTTATAATCAAGGGTTCAAATTCATCTTGCATTATCCCACTCCTAAGGCGGCATTGACCTGTGCACCAAGCTGCTCCAGTGTAAATCCTTTCACCAATACGCCTTTCTTGGGACAGGTTGCCATACAACAGCCACATCCCTTACAGGCTGTTTCATTGATGTCAACTGTCTTTTTTACCGAACCTTTGCTCATGTATTCAATCAGTGTGATCGCCTGGTAAGGACAGGGCTCCACGCAGTATGCACAACCATCGCAGTTTTCATCTATAACATGAGATATTGTCGCTTCCAGCTCTATACTGTCTTTTGAAAGTACAGTTGCCGCTCTGGAGGCCGTTGCTTGGGCCTGAATAATACTCTCATCCACGGATTTTGCCGAATGAGCCAGGCCGCAAAGGAAAACTCCTGAAGTCGCAAAGTCAACCGGACGAAGTTTCATATGGGCTTCAAGGAAAAATTTGTCCTTGTTCAGCGGAACTTTCAAGAACTTGGAGATCTCTTCGTTCCCTTCATCTGCAACAATCCCGGCTGAGAGGACAACGAGGTCTGCGGGGAGTTCAACCAGAGCATTGAATGCCGGGCTAAAGACTTCCACTCGAAGCCCCTCTCCATTCTGAGTGACTTCAGGCTTCTTGTCATCTGGGTACCTCAGGAACCTGACGCCCTGCTGCCTCGCTTTTGAGTAGTACCCTTCTCTAAATCCGTAGGTTCGCACATCCCGGTAGAGTATGAAAACATTTGTATCCGGCGAAATTTCCTTTATTTTTAAGGCGTTCTTCACTGCGACCGAACAGCATACCCGGGAACAATACGGTCTTTCTTCATCCCGAGAACCCACACATTGGATCATCACGATGTTCTTTGGGAAATGATTATTTGCAGAGCCTGACCATTCACCGACACCTAGGCGCTCTTCCAGTTCAACCTGAGTGACAACTTTTTCACTCTGTTCATACAAATACTCTTTGGGGTTATATTCTTGAGCGCCGGTGGCGACGACCGCAACTCCATGTTCGAACTCTATAGATTTTCCTTGAGTGGATAGTGTGGTTTTGAAATTTCCGATCGAACCTTCAATACTTTCGATCTTGGCCTCTGTATAGAGATGGATTTTCGGGTTGTCTTCGATGCGCCCGATCAGGTTTTTTAACTCCTCTTGGGGTTTTGCACCATTCAGTAAATAGTGAAGATGTCTTAAGTTTCCGCCCAGTTCTTTCTCCCTCTCCACCAGATAGACATCATATCCTTGGCCTGCCAATTCAAGAGCCGATGACATGCCGGCGACTCCTCCGCCGAGAACCAGAGCCGATTTGATAATGGGGACAAATCTAGTCTGTAGGGGTTCCAACAACCGCGCTTTGGCTACTGCCATTCTGACCAAGTCTTTGGATTTCTCGGTTGCTTTTTCCGGCTCCATCATGTGTACCCATGAACACTGATCTCTGATGTTTGCCATTTCAAAAAGATACTGGTTAAGTCCCGCTTCCCGGATCGTGTTCCTGAATAGAGGTTCATGAGTCCTCGGAGTACACGAAGCAACAATGACACGATTCAAATTGTGTTCTTTGATGATCTCTTTTATGACTTCTTGCGTATCATTGGAACAGGTATATAAATTATTATCTGCATAGACGACATTAGGCAGTGTTTTCGCATACTCGACAACGCTGGGGACATTAACGACTCCAGCAATGTTTGTGCCGCAGTGGCATACAAACACTCCGATTCGGGGCTCTTGGCCTTCAATGTCTGTTTCAGGCGGGAATTCCTTTTTTGTGATCAAGCTGCCTTTCTCATCTTTGAGGAGGGATAAGACTTTTGCGGAAGCGCCCGATGCCTGCATGATGGTCTCAGGGATGTCTTTAGGTTCTGTAAAGGGTCCAGCCACATAAACGCCATCGCGCGTCGATTCAACGGGTGTGAAAGTCTCAGTCTTGCAGAAATTGTATTCATTCAACTCAATGCCGAATTTTTCGGAGATCTCTTTTACATTTTTTGGAGGATCCATACCCACAGACAGCACAACCATGTCATATTCGCGCGTCACTTTGAGATCTTTTTCATCGATATATTTGATCTCCAGATTATTCGTTTCGGGGATCTCTTCAATAACAGGGGGTCGACATCTAATATACTCGATCCCAAGTTCCTTTCCTTTTTGATAGTACTCCTCAAATCCCTTGCTGTATGCGCGCAGGTCCATAAAAAAGATATCGCAATGCAAATCGCCGCTAATATGTTCTTTAGCGATGATCGCTTCTTTGGTGGCATACATGCAGCAGACAGAGGAGCAATAATCTCTTTCACAATCTCGTGAGCCAACACACTGGATAAATCCTATTCTTTTGGGCTCTTTGTCATCACTGGGCCTTAAAATATGGCCGAGATGCGGTCCTGTCGTAGACATGATTCTTTCAAATTCGATGGAAGTGACAACATTGGGATAATGCCCATAACCCAAATCCTCTTTGCTCTGGGCATCAAAAAGCTCAAAACCTGGAGCTAAAACAACAGCACCGACATTCAGCTTGATCTGTTCTTCCTTTTGTTCATAGTTGATGGCATCGGCCTCGCAAACTTCCTGGCAGATCTCGCATTCTCCCTTGAGCATATGTACACAATATCTGTCATCGATGGCCGCTTTGTTGGGAACAGCTTGGGGATAGGAGATGTAAGCCGCTGCTCTTGTATTCAGTCTTTCATTGTATTCATCCAGTATAGGGACAACCTTGTTTTTGCTAATATCCTCAAGTTTGATCCTTTCTGTCGGACAGATAAAAGCACATGTCCCGCAGACTTGGCAGACATCAGAGTGCTTATCAAAAGGCGGGCCTACCTCGCGTCTGGAACCCCTATTGCTAAAACCTATGGCATTGATGCCCATGCGTTCCTCACACATGCGCACGCAGAGTCCGCAAAGGAAACAATCTTCATTCTTCTTTCTGAGTCGTGTTTCTTTAACACCGTACTCTTCGGCGATGTTTTGTATCTTTTTCGAATCAGGGCATAATGCCAACTGGAGCTCGATCATAGCCTTACGAGCCTTTATAACTCTCTCAGAATCAGTCTGAATGACCAAGTTATTCAGGGCTGGATAAGTGCATGAGGTCTCAATCTTTGATCTTCCGTTTTGAGAGATCTCTACCAAACACAACCTGCATGCCCCATAGGGTCGTAGAGCTTTATGATAGCAAAGAGTCGGGACTTTTAATCCTACACTCTCAATGCATTCTAAAAGTGTCTTGCCTTCGGGGAACTCATGCTCATTACCGTTTATAGTCAGCTTAATCACGCCGACCCTCCATTCATAAAATGTTTATTCAAATTTTTGACGCTTGATATCATAAGTGTTTTGTTAATTCTTGCAGCGGACATTATTCCTCTTTGACCTCCAAATCACACCGGAGGCAGCGCTTCGCTTCAGCGATTGCGGCCGCTTCATCGAAGCCTAACTCAACCTCTTTAAAGCTCTGTGTCCTCTGATCGACAGGTATACATGGCATTTCAGGCCTTTTGAGGCTTTTGATCTCTTCATCTGAAAGCTCCATGGCCTCGACACGCATTGCAGGACGAGTCACCTTATACTCTGCCTCCAGTTTTTCTCCGCGGATGTATTTGTCGATCATCTTGGCTGCAGTCTTTCCGTGAGACATGGCGCCGGTCACTGTATTAGGACCCGTCACAACGTCGCCTCCTGCAAATATCCCTTCCACACTGGTAAGGAGGGTTTCCGGGTCGACTTCGAGCGTGCTCCAGGAGGACACGTTCAACCCATTATCACCTGCCAGCAAAGAAACATCTGGCGTCTGGCTTATTGCCAGGATCAACGTGTCGACATCAACCTTGAATTCAGAGCCCTCTATGGGAACCGGTCTTCTTCTTCCGCTTTCATCCATATCACCGAGCTTCATTCGGATACATTCTATTCCTTCCATCTTTCCATTCTTCGATAGAACATTGACCGGTGCGACGAGATACTGTATGTCAACACCCTCGAGAAGAGCTTCTTCGATCTCACCCGGAATGGCGGGCATTTCTGCCTTTGTCCTTCGGTAGTAAATACTCGTCTCTTTGCCCAAACGCTTCGCGACCCGGGCCGCATCTATGGCTGAATTTCCACCTCCGATGATGATGACTTTATCTCCAATTTTCACCTCTCGGCCCAGGTTGAAATCCCACAAGAACTCGACGGCATCGACAACGCCTTCGGCATCTTCATTGGGGATCTTCATTTTTAAGCCCTTTTGCGCCCCTATGGCGATAAAAATCGCTTTGTACTCCTCCTTGAGCTGATTAAGGGGAATATCTTTCCCGATCGTCGTGCCCGTTCTGATCTCAACGCCCGCTTTTTTTATCCTATCGATCTCATATTCCAGTATATCCTTGGGCAACCTGAATTCCGGAATGCCTAAAGCGAGCATACCCCCTGCTTTGGACTGACTTTCAAACACGGTCACCTTATATCCCTCAAGGGCAAGGTAGTAGGCACAGGTGAGGCCTCCAGGCCCAGAACCGATTACAGCCACACGCTCCTCTCTCTCGCTTTTTGGTTTTTGATCGAGTTCCACACCATGCTTCATCTCATAATCGGCAAGAAACCGTTTGAGAGCTCTTATGGCTATCGGGTCGTCCCACTCCCCAGCGACACATTTCGTTTCGCACGGAGTATCGCAGACTCGACCACAGATCAAGGGAAGAGGATTCTCCTTCAGGACTATTTTGACGGCCTCATCGAATTTTCCCTGAGCAAGAAGCCCAATATAGCTGGGGACATCCTGAGAAATGGGGCATGTGTGCTGACAGGCAGATGAAATGATGTTCTTGCACACCAAAGCTGGACAACTTTTGTACTTGATGTGTTCGATATATTCATTCCTAAAATATTTGATTGTGCTCAACACCGGGTTAGGCAACGTCTGCCCCAACCCACACATGGATGCATCTTTAATCGCATTGCTGAAGTCTTCGAGAATTTCGAGGTCTCTGTCCTCGCCCTTTCCACTGCATATTTTCCGAAGGACTTCGAGAAGCACGGCCGAACCTTCCCGACAGGAAACACACTTCCCGCAGGACTCATCATTCGTAAACTCAATAAAATACTTGGCGAGATCCACCACACACGTATCTTCGTCCATCACGATCATCCCACCCGAACCCATTATTGAACCGGCTTCCGTCAGCTTTTCATAATCAACAGGTAAATTCATCAAACTGGCAGGAATACATCCACCCGAAGGCCCGCCTGTCTGGACTGCTTTGAACTTCTTGTTTTTTGGAATCCCCCCTCCAATGTCATAAATGATCTCTTTCAGAGTAATTCCCATGGGGACTTCCACCAAACCCGTATTGTTGATCTTGCCAACCAGAGAAAACACCTTCGTGCCTTTACTGAGTTCCGTTCCTATACTGGAAAACCACGCGGACCCCCTGTTAATGATCGACGGAATAGTCGCCCAAGTTTCCACATTATTAATGGTCGTCGGTTTTCCCCATAACCCAGACTCGACTGGATAAGGCGGTCTTTGTCTCGGTTCAGGCGCACGTCCTTCAATGGAAGCGATAAGGGAAGTCTCTTCACCACAGACAAATGCCCCTGCTCCCTGTTTGATGTGAATATCAAAGGTGAAATCCGTATCGAATATATTTTCGCCGATGAGTCCGTATTCTCTGGCCTGTTCGATCGCGATTTTTAATCTTTCCATAGCGAGCGGATATTCAGCCCTGATGTAGACATATCCTTCTTTTGCACCCATAGCCCTCGCCCCGATCAACATCCCTTCTAAAACAGAATGGGGGTCAGCTTCGACAATACTCCTATCCATATAGGCCCCTGGGTCTCCTTCGTCGGCGTTACAGACGATGTATTTCACATCCCCTGGCTGATTCCTGCACAATTCCCATTTCAATCCGGTTGGAAATCCCCCGCCCCCGCGACCCCGAAGTCCGGATTTTTTGACTTCATTTATGATATCTTCCGGTGTCATTTCTGTCAGAACTTTAGCTAAAGCTTTATAACCGTCCCTGGCGATATATTCATCAATCTTTTCAGGGTCGATCATACCTCTATTTCTCAGGGCGATGAGTGTTTGGCGGGCAAAAAAGCCGATATCCATCATCTTCGGGATAACAATTTCTTCTTTTTCTGGAGTGAACATGAGTTTTTGTACGGGTCTGCCCTTCAAAAAGTGCTCCTCAACCAGATGAGGGATGATATCTTCCGTCACTCTTTGATAAAATATTCCATCTGGCATCACGACCATCACAGGACCCACAGCACAAAAACCATTGCAGCCTGTCATGACAACAAGAACTTCTTCTTCGAGGTTTTGCTTTTTGATCTCTTCTTCGATCACTTCTTTGATTCGAAAAGACTTATTGGAAACACAGGCTGTCCCCGCACATATCATTAGATGTAATCTGTACTTATCCGTTGAATGTTCGTCCATGATCTTCCTAACCTCTATTATTCATAAAAACCTTAAAGTATTTCGGAGCTAAATCCATTCATAAATTAGCGCAACTATACTATCAAGACATTCTCTCGCTACCCTTGGCCAAGGCATATTCCTCAACAATTTTTCCGCCCAAAACATGCTCTGAAAATATTCTGCGAATTTTATCAGGCGTCAAATCCACATATTTAACGGGCGCCTCATCTTTCAATTCAACCGTAGCCATTGGCTCTTTGCTGCATAATCCCGCACAACCTGAGTTTGTGAGAATGACATCTTCGATCTTATTCTTTTCGATCTCATCCATTAACGTGTTCATGATCTTTCTGGCTCCAGCGGCTATTCCACAGGTTCCCATATGAACTGTTATTTTTGCCCTACCAGCCCCGTCACGCAACAGAACTGTCTTCCTCACTCTCTGGCTGATTTTTTCTAAATCATCAATTTTCAATTTTGGCATGGTTTTTATCCATTCATAAGGATTCAATATTAATTCTTAATCTCCATTTCCTTACACATGGCGGCGGATCATCCTTGAGCACTTTGATAAAAATTGAGCAACTCTGAGACTTTACCTTTAGTCATCTGGCCATGAATCTCTTCACCAACCTTTAATACTGGAGCTAATCCGCAACAGCCAATACAGCGAACGGCTTGGATGGTAAACATCATATCCTGCGTTGTTTTTCCTCTATGGATCCCGAGTTCACTTTCAAATGTTGCCGTGATCCTCTCCGCTCCCTTCACGTGGCAAGCTGTTCCAAGGCAGATCGTGATGATGTGTTTACCTCTCGGCTCCAGGCTAAAGGCATTGTAAAAAGTCGCGATCCTACACACTGCACTCAATGGCATGTTCAACTTATCCGCGACGTACCTCAAGACCGGTTCAGGCAAGTAATTATAGGTATCGTTGGCTTTCTGCAGTATCGGAACCAAGGATTTTTCCGAGTTTTGAAAATCTTTCATGATGGTGTCTATGATTTCCATGTCTTTGAGGCTTATCTCAATTTTTTCTCTCTCCGGTGTGATATAGATGATGTTATGGACTGGACAATTCGTCACACACATGCCACATCCTGTACACTTATCTTCATCCACATATCGGGGTCTCTTTATGAGGTCCACTTCAAAATTCCCCGCATTTCCCCTTATCCTTTCAATGTCTGCGAGGGTGATCACTTCTATATCTTTATGTCTGCCAATCTCGACCAGCCTCGGAGCCATGGTACACATGGCACAATCGTTCGTGGGGAAAGTTTTATCCAGTTGAGCCATCACGCCCCCGATGGCTGGTTTGTGGTCAACCAGATAAACCTTTATGCCAGACTCCGCTAGATCGAGGGCTGCTTGCATGCCCCCGATCCCACCGCCAATAACTAAGGCGGCGCCAACTTTTTCATTCTCCATTTTGTTATTATGCATTTTCCAACACTGCCTCTGCGGGCACCTCCTGTCTTACAGCCCTATCCTTAACGGCTTGAAGGTATACGGCCAGTGGACGGTACACCAGGTGTGCCCACTTGCCAAACGGCACCTCGATCACCAGCATTGCTACAGCAATGACCAGATGAGCGGCATAGGTGTAATAAGTGGCCAGTGGCAAGCCCATATACCTGAAAATATGAACCAAAATCCCGCTCACTGTCGTCAGGAGCAAAAGGACCGGAAACATCCAATCACTGAAATCTGAGAATTTGTGAATTTGTTCGCGTTTTTTAATGCGGCCTATGATGATCTCGATTGTGCAGTAGAGGAGTACAATCGTTGCGTAATATCCCAGCCATCGTTGAGGATGCGTAATAGGGTAGATGTTGTCCGTTTGAAACCACAGGAGAAAGACAACAACCAGCAGGAGCATGAGCAGATATCCGGATACAAGCAAGAAGTGTTTCAACCATCGGCCTGTGTTTTTTTTACAACTTAAAAATAGTTTTTGGGTGAAGAAATGCACGATCAATGTCTGTGCTTCAGCGAGGTAAACTCTCAGGGGTATCTTGACTTTTTCGCCCTGGTGTTCGGTGTATCCAAAGCCATCCTCTTTGAATCCCCTGATGACATTAAAAATATTTGCGCTTCTGCCCTGGTGCATGCTGAACCAATACATGCGAAAAGAATTGGTAAACAGGAAGAACGCGAGAAATACAAATAAAAGGAGGTCGAACGTATGGACCATATGGGCAGGAGCAAAAGTATTGAGTTCTACGCGCTCTGTGACAAGGGGGCCATGAAGGAACCATATCAGGAGCGACATGAAAACGCCAACCGCAAAGAGGGCCCCCAGCTCCCATACCTTTGACTTATACATTTTGGTTGAGAGGCCTGTCCAGTCATAAAGGGATGTAAGATAGCGGCGGAGTGTCATCATCGCCTCTCCGGGTTCTGTTTCTCTCGGGCAGGAGGTGGAACAATCGCCACAATAATAGCAGATCCACGGCTCCAGACTGCCTTTCACGACACCCTTTAAACCAAACAGAACAGATTGAAGCATTCTTCGTGGAAACGATACTGAGTTTTTTGCTAAATCGCAGACGACCGTACAACTGCCACATTGATAACAGGCATTGGTATCAAAATCTCCATACTTTCGAACCTCATCTAACAAGGTCGGATCACTTTTAATTTTTTCCATGATTACACCATCTCGATGAAGAAGTTCTTTATTCCAGTTTATAAAACAGCCCCCGTGAATTTATTGTTTAGGATATAATTTAGGATACAATTCGGGGGGGAGAGACAGTTGTTTTTGTCACTTCTTGTGTATAAATGCATCAATCAATGATCAATATAACAAGGATGATTCATATGCTATTATTAATCTTGCTCCGTTCGAAACAGGACATAGTACCCAATTTCAAAAGTGCTGTCAAGAATCATTTTGTTTTTTTAACAACATAAGTTATTGATTTTATAGTATTTATAGTATTAATAGAGATTAGACCTGCGCCCAATCACTGCATAACCCTACACATTAAATTTTTCACGTATGTTCTTAATTTTTCTATGAATCCATGGCATCAACGACCGGAACCGGAAGAACACAGGGGTTCAGAGTTCCCTATAAAATTGCAGGCATCTCTGAATTCGTGATAAAGACGTTCCGATGCTCCAATTGATGATTGTGAAAACAGTTTTTTCCATCACCCAACCTGATCCCCTGAAAAGCTAATGTGCATTCATGACATCACGGATTCGAAGAGACGTTCTCTTCAATTAAGGCTATGGCTGTTGGAACGGAAAAAATGTATAATCTCAGCGAAGGCCTGACTACAGAAAAAACACAGGCTTTAGCTGAAATTGCTTAAGAGCTGAAAGGACCACTTGTGAAAAAATGACAAAAAAAGAAATTCTCGTTTTGGAAGACCTGCTCGGGTCCAACAAAAAGATCGCTGCGGATATCCGCGAACAACTGAGTCAAAAGGGCATCCTGACCGTCAACCTGATGAGCTCTCCAGGCGCAGGTAAAACAACCCTGCTGGAGAGCATCGCCGAACGCTTGACGACCGGAATTAAAATGGCCGTGATCGAAGGCGACATCGAGACAGAGAGGGATGCGGAACGCATCCGGGCCAAGGGGATCCCCGCCTGGCAGATCATCACAGGGGGCGCCTGTCATCTTGAAGCCAAGATGGTGGGCAAACTCTTTCCGAAGATTCCCCCTGACCTCGATCTCCTCTTTATCGAAAACGTGGGAAACCTCGTCTGCCCCGCCAGCTATGATCTGGGAGAGAACATCCGGTGTGTCCTGCTCTCCACCCCAGAGGGCGATGACAAACCCAAAAAATATCCGAAGGCATTCACCACATCCGACTGGTTGATCATCACCAAAACCGATCTGGTGCCACCTCTTCCCTTCGATATCCAGAGGGCCATAAAGGAAGCGCAAGAGGTCAACCCTTCTCTCAAGATCTTCTCCATTTCCGCGTTCAACGGGGATGGCATCGAAGAATTGGTGGGCAGTCTGTTGGCCGCCCTCGATAAACTCCGCCAAGCCAATGCATGAACTGTCGGTCGTAGCCAACCTCTTCGAGATCCTCGAAGAAAAAGTCCGGGAAAAAGGGGGGACAAAAATCTTCTCTGTGAAACTCCAGGTGGGGGCTTTAGCGGGTGTCGTCCCGGAATTGCTGATGACCGCTTTTGACATCTATAAAAAAGACACCCTCGCATCCGAAGCCGAACTGGAAATAAAAGAAGTCCCTCTCAAAGTCCAATGCAAGGATTGTCACACGATCATGATCAAGGATGACTTCATCTTCATCTGTGAGCACTGCGGCTCCACAAGCATCGAGACCCTGGAGGGGACCGAAATGATACTCGAGAAGATGGATATCGAGGTCTGACCCTTTTCATATCCATAGAGTCCGTTTTGCCTGCTGTTTATCCCCTTGGTTCGGGATCCCCACAAAATCCCTCCTAATCCCTGATATTTTGAAAAAACCCGCTTAAAAAATCTACCATTTTAATAGAGTTTTATTTAAAATGGAACCGGAGAATCCAGAGCCAGGGGCCAGAAAAACCCCAGAATCAGGAGAGCGATCATGAAAAGTTTGAAGCACATCGCAAAAAACACAGTGCTGAGCGAAGCACAGCTCAAAGAGATCGAAGAGATCATCCTCAGTCACGGACACTATGCCAAAAGCACGGTCAGGACTGAGATCGAATGGTTCTCGACCGGACTGGGGATGGACCCATATTATTTCGAAACAACTCCCCTCAAAACGATCGCCAGTCACATCGAAGCCGTCAAAGCAGCGGCCATCATGGCTTCCCTCCAGAAAAAGACAGCCCTGAAGATCGATCTAGCCACAGAGCACAAGGACGAAGCCATCTATCTCGTGGACGACCAACACTCACGCGCCCTGGAAGTCGAACGTCGGATCGAGGAAAAATACCCCAATTCCAGACTCCAGACATACAGAACAACGGGAAAACCGAGAAGAGCCAAACATCTCAGGCTCTACCAGGTCAACAGGACTGAGTTCTGCTCAGAAAAAGTCTATCCCGAAGAGACCGACCTCAAAAAGATCGCCTGCCGTCTTTTCTTGAAGACCGCAACACACGAAACCTACTTGCGCTATCAGGACATCATCGAGAGATCCAAGGGGTGGGAAACGCCATTGATCGATGTATCATACAAGAAGGACTCCAAAGAGCTCCGTATCATGGTGGCCGTGAACCGGGAATCTCCCTCCCGGTTTTTCTCCAATGTTTCCGATGTGCTCAACTCCCATGGCCTTTTTTCCAACCGCAAATACGTCGAACAATTCGCCAACGGCAAGACCGTCTACACGTTTTATTTGAACGACATTCACGATGAGCCGCTCATTCAGGACCTTGTTGCTGACATCAGTCTTGTGTATGTTCTCCCGGATAGCCCTCTCTCCGAGCTCTTCAGAGATGGAAAACTCAGCGCCCAGGAAATGATCTTTGGTGTGTCGGCCTGGAGCTTTGCCCATCAGTTCCTGAGCGAATACAACGAGGAATATCTCAAAGTCAGGGATCATCTCAAAGACTCTCCAGAGCTGCTGGGAATCGTCAGGCAGCTCAAAACAAGGTTGTCGAAGATGGCTTACGACGAAGCCAAAATTTGGGAAGCCCTGCTGAGCAACTATGTTTATGTCAAAGAGGCTTACAGCCTATTTGAAATAAAATGCAATCCCCATATCAAAAACCGCAATTTCCAGATTCAAATGGAAAAACTCAAAACCGACATTTCCCGGAATATCAGCGTCGAGATCGACCGCAATATCTTTCAGATGGTTCTCTGCTTCATCGACGTCATCCTCAGGACCAATTTTTACAAGAGGGACAAAACGTCCATTGCCTTCATGTATGACCCGAAGTTTCTCAATCCCGTGGACTATCCGGAAAATCCGTACGGCATCTTTCATGTCATCGCCACCGAATTGCGCGGTTATCACGTAAGATTCAGGGACATTGCAAGGGGCGGCATCCGGATCGTGCGTTCCCATAATCTCCAAGCATTCATGAACAATTCCGACTTCATCTTCGACGAGAACTACTTCCTTGCTTCCACACAGCAGAGAAAAAACAAAGACATTCCAGAGGGAGGGTCCAAAGGGATCATTCTCATCCGGTGGGGACATCAGGACAAATCGGAATCGGCCTTCAAGAAATACGTCAACGGTCTGTTGGACCTACTTCTGCCCGATGAAAACATTGTCGATCACTACGATAAGGAGGTCATCCTTTTCCTGGGGCCCGACGAAGGAACCGCAGATATGATGGAATGGGCCTCTGAGAGGGCCAGGGTCTTGGACTATCCCTACTGGAAGGCCTTTTCTACCGGGAAACCCGTCTCCATAGGAGGAATCCCCCATGACCTCTATGGTATGACCACAAACTCCGTCCACCAGTACGTGCTCGAAATCCTCAAAAAAACCGGAAAGAAAGAGGCAGAGATCACCAAGGTGATGACAGGGGGGCCTGACGGCGACCTGGGCAGCAACGAGATCCTGATCTCCAAGGATAAGATCCTGGTTATCATCGACGGTTCCGGTGTGCTTTACGACCCAAAGGGCATCAACCGTCAAGAATTGAAACGCCTGGCCAAGAAAAGAGTGGCGGTCGATCAATTTCAAAGACCCCTCCTTTCACCCAAAGGATTTCTTGTGACAACAAAAGATCAAGACGTCTTATTGCCGGATGGAGAAAAAGTCCTTAGCGGACTCGACTTTCGCAACACGTTTCATCTGCATCCCAAATTCAAGGCCGCCCTCTTTGTGCCCTGTGGCGGGAGGCCCGCTTCGGTCAACATCAACAACTGGAGTCAATATGTCGATGAGAAAGGCTCTCCTCGCTTCAAATACATCGTCGAAGGCGCCAATCTGTTCTTGACTCAGGAAGCCCGGATAAGGCTCGAAGAACACGGCGTTATCATTTATAAAGACGCCTCGGCCAATAAGGGGGGCGTGACATCGTCCTCTTTGGAGGTGTTTGCGAGCCTGGCGCTCGATGATGACAAATACTCCAAGCTCATGTGCGTCCAAAGCGCGAAAATCCATCCGTTCAGGAAAAGATATGTCGAAGAAATTCTGGCCATTATCAGAGAGAATGCCCAGTTGGAATTCGAAGTCATATGGAAAGAAAACACACGGACACAAATCCCGCGCTCCGTTCTCACGGACAGGATCAGCGAAAAGATCAACTCGATCACAGACGCAATAACCGCCTCAAACCTATCTGTGGATAAAGAGCTATTCAAGAATGTGATCGAGTGCTGCTGTCCGCGTGTGCTCATCGAAGAGGTCGGATTCGATCAAATCCTCACACGAGTTCCCCAGCCCTATCTCAAAGCGATCTTTGCCTCACGCCTCGCCAGCCGTTATGTCTACAAATACGGCCTGGGTGCCACTGAAATCGATTTTTTTGATTTCCTTCTGGAATACCATCAAAGGTCATAAGAGCAAGGAAGGGCTTAAAGCTTTTCCATGAATGCCTTCAAGTTGATGATGAATCTCCAGTGGTATTCCTGGACGGCATCGACAGCGGCGGCTTCCATCAGGCCGATCATCATCGGAGTAGCCAGGACATCGACCTTGCCCGAATCGATCTGGTCTGCAGTGTGGGCTTTTTCGACAACCATTGTCTGTTCAGCAGAAACCTGGCCCGGAAAAATAAATTCCATCGTCTCACCTTTCTTTTCGTATGTCCTTGAGTGTCATGGATGTGTGGGATTGCATACTCGCCTCTTCCATATGTATATTATATGATAGCCATAAAATTGGATAGAGATTGATTCATCTTTTTTGGTCAGCCCTTCTCTTTTTTTTCGGGGAGGCTGGAATTTAGGGTGTTGGTTAGGCTTGAATTTCAGATGTGACGGTGATACAACCATAGAAATGAACTATCACTCCGGATTCAAAGAGAGGGAGAAAAACATTGGATATGAATGTGACACAATCACAGACAGGGAGTTCTGCAAAAAAATGGCTTATCGGCTGCGGCATTGGCTGTGGCGTTGTGATCATAATCATCGTGATCCTTTCTGCCAGCGGTTATTTTTTTGTCAAAAACATCGTCGATGAGTTCAAAGACACCGAGGCTATGACAGAGGTCTTGACCGAGCGTTTCGGAAGAATCACAGATTATTGTCCTGCCCCCGATGGAGCTATCCAGCCTGAACGGATAGAAGCCTTCCTTTCTGCTCGGGATGCTTTTGCGCCGATCCGGGAGAGGATCGGCAAGATTCTGGAGACTCTCTCACAAAGAAAGGATGTCGATGACATAGAAGTGGGGAAACCCAGGAGTTTGCTCACTATGCTAAGACTCGGCTTCGGGATCATTCCACAGACGGCCGAATTCATAAGAACCAGGAATGAGGCGCTCCTCGAGGCGGAGATGGGCCTTGGTGAATACTACTATATCTATGTGTTGACCTATTATTCCTGGCTGGGGAAAAATCCTGAGGATGGACCGGGTTTCCAGATCGTGGGGCCTGATGAAGAGAGAGATTTCTATTACCGGGACCGAGAGGATTCCAAAGAAATGCGCAGGGACCTTTTACTGCGGAGGCTCAACCGGATGCTGTTGCCCATGCTGAACAATCAACTCCAGAAGCTGACCGAAGAGAGTGAACCGAAGGCCTCAGAAGAATGGCGGTTGATGCTGGAAAAGGAGATCGAAGCCCTCGAGCAGGACAGGGAGCGTCTCCTGTGGCAGGACGGTCTCCCCGAAGTCATCGCGTCATCCATCGAACCCTACAGAGACAGGCTCGAGACCAGCTACAACCCGATGACAAATCTCCTGGAAGTGAACATCGAACAGGGGATTTCGCGTTGACATTCGCGTGTGTCGGTGTTAAAAACTCATAGAATTCCAATAGGAGGTGTCCGTGTTTCAAAGAGGACAGAAACTGAAAAAAATCAAAATCCTTCTCCTGTGTGTCTTTGTCTTTTTGACGGCTTCTCAGGCATTCCCCCAACAAGGCAAAAAACGTCTGACCTACGAGCAGGCCTACGGCGGTCAAGATCTTCGCATGATGATGATAATGATGATGTCGAAGGAGCAATGGCTTGACGATGAACACTATCTTGTCTCCGAACAGGACCAAAAAACCAAAAAAATGAATCTCTACAGAGTGCATGCCAAGACCGGGGAGAGAACGATCTATGTCGACTATGGCCTCATCGGAAAGACTTTTCCCGAAGGGATGCGAGCCATGAGTCATGTCGATAATACCATAGATTACAGCGGCCTGCTGTACATGTACAAAAACGACCTCTATCACTATTCGGTAAAGACAAAAAAACTCAAACGGCTGACGGCGACGCCGGGACAGGAAAACAATCCACAGCTTTCTCCCGACGGACGTTTTGTCGCCTACACCCGAAACCACGATCTATACTCCATAGACATTACCACTGGACTGGAATACCAACTCACCGCCGATGGATCGGACACCATCTATAACGGGTGGGCATCCTGGGTGTATATGGAAGAGATCCTCGGCCGGGGAACCAGACACAGAGCTTTCTGGTGGTCTCCAGACAGCCAGAACCTGGCCTTCTTGCAGTTCGACGACAGCCCTGTCCCCACCTTTCCCCTGTTCAGGAAGGACGGCACACACGGAGAGTTGGAGATCGAACGCTACCCCAAAGCGGGGGACCCGAACCCTTACGTCAAACTGGGGATCGTCTCCGCAACTGGAGGACAGATCGTATGGGCAGATGTGGAAGAGAAAGCGGACCACTACGTGGCCTGGCCAATCTGGATGCCCGACAGCAGCCAACTGACCTTCCAGTGGATGAACCGCGGACAGGACCATATCAAGATCTACGGGGTTGATCCTAAATCGGGAAATAAGCACGAGATCTACGATGAAAAACAGCCTGCATGGGTGGAGTTTTTTGAAGACCTGTATTTTTTTAAAGATGGCAGTGGATTCCTCCTCCGTACGAATGTGGAGGGCTGGAGCCACCTCTACATTTATGACCTTGAAGGCCATCGCCAAAGACGATTGACAGAGGGCGAATGGACAGTCACGGGAATTTCTCTCGTCGATGAGGCAAACCAGCGTGTCTTCTTCAACGCCAGAAAAGAACAGACGACAGAAACCCACCTCTATGTGGTCAATTTCGACGGGACGGGACTCACGTGTCTGACACAGGTCCCAGGAAATCACCGAACCACTGTCTCGCCCGGAGGCAGTTTCTTCATCAGCACCTTTTCCAACATCACCACACCCACCAGGCAGGATCTCTGCACGACTGACGGCACGCTGATCCGCACGATCAAAGACATGGGAATGGCCGATAGGGATGAGTATATGCTGGCAAAGAAAGAGTTGTTCACCGTTCCCACAGAAGATGGATGGGAACTGCCCGCTTATTGGGTCCTGCCTCCTGATTTTGACGAAAGCAAGAGTTACCCGGTCATTTTTACCATATACGGAGGACCGAACTCGGGAAGAGTGTTCAACACCTATCCCCCCCTAAGCGAACTCTACTTTGCCCAGGAGGGCATTATCATCTTCAGCGCCGACCATCGAGGTTCGGGACATTTTGGGAAAAAAGGCGTAGACCTGATGCACCGGAACCTTGGGAAATGGGAGATGCACGACCTGATCGAAGCCGTGAAGTGGCTACACACAAAACCATTCGTCGATAAGACCAAGATCGGAATCACCGGCGGGAGCTATGGAGGGTACACAACCTGTATGGCTCTCACATACGGTGCGGAATATTTCACTCATGGATACGCCAGATCTTCAGTCACAGACTGGCGCCTTTATGACTCTGTCTATACGGAACGTTACATGGACAGCCCCGTGGAAAACACGGAGGGATACAAATTTGGCTCTGCGTTGACACATGCAAAAAACCTAAAAGGGAAACTGTTCATGGAACACGGGGATATGGACGACAATGTGCACATGCAGAACACCATTCAGCTCGTCAGCAGACTCATGGACCTCGGGAAACAATTCGAATTCATGCTTTACCCCGATCAAAGGCATGGTTTCCGCGGAAGCAAACGGGAACACTCCAACCGTCATTATGTGGATTTCTGGTTCAAAAATTTCTTGAATCGCTGAGATGAGTGAAAATTCTCCGCATTTCGAAAAGCACCGAAACTGTCCCGTATGTTCCAGTACAGAATTAAAGTCTTATCGAAAGAGGACTTTTGACATCAACACTCTCAACGAGGAAAACATAAAGATCACCGACAGTGATTACGGGAAGACCTGGGAACTGGCCCGATGTGAAAACTGCAGTCATGTGTTCGCAAATCCAACACCATCAGCAGGTTTCATCCAGTCGCTCTATGCAAAAACAGAAGACCCTGAGTATGAGGAAGAATCTTTAGGGAGAGGAAAAAACTTTCAGCGCATTCTGGCTTATTTGGAGAGGATTCATCCAGAAAAAGGAACCCTCCTCGATGTGGGTGCTGCTACAGGAATCCTCATGCACCGGGCACGTCAGAGAGGCTGGGAAACCGAAGGCATAGAGCCAAGCACGTGGGCTGTTGAAGTCGCCAGGGCGAAACATGATCTCACTTTGATCGAGGGAAGCCTCGAAACCTCCCCGTTAAAGAGCAATGTCTACACAGCAGTGACTTTGATCGACTTTATCGAGCACATTGCGCACCCCGTCGGAGCTCTCTCCAAGGTTCATGAGGCTCTGCTTCCGGGGGGCACTGTTTGTCTGGTAACGCCAGACGTCCAGAGCCTGGCGGCCAGAGTCATGGGGAAGAGGTGGTGGCATTTCAGGCCAGGCCATCTGGCCTATTTCTCAAAAAAAAGCCTCCTCACCGTTCTCGACCGAACCGGTTTCCAAGTTGTAAGATGGAAAAGATACGCATGGACTTTTAGCGCTCACTATCTTCTTATGCGAATGCAATTTTTAAAATTTCTCGTTAGAAATCCCAGATTGGCTTTTTTTTGGACAAAGATTCCTATAAAATTAGCTCTTCGGGATTCCTTCGAAGTTTACGCCAGGAAAGAGACCTCCGCATGAAAGCATATCTCAGAGCGATGCGGCTAGGCAGATGGCCGAGAAGCCTTGCCATATTTGTCGGCAGCGCTGCCTTTTTCTACCTATACAGAGATGAGTTGCATGCTGCTAAAATCACGTGGATCTTCACTCGATGCCTATATGCATTTCTCCTCACGTGGGCCATCTCCACAGCAAACTATATCGTCAACGAAATCGTGGATGCCCCCTATGATGTCCACCACCCCACAAAGCGAAATCGCCCCTTGGTCAAAGGGGAGATCAAAAAAATCCCGTTTCTCCTCATGGGAGTCGCGATGTCGGGCTTCAGCCTTCTCCTGGCGTATCTATATTTCTGCCCGCCTTTTTTTTTCGCTCTTTTAGCCCTTCTCATCGCGGGGTTTGTCTACAACATCAAACCCGTCAGGACAAAAGACATCCCATTTCTCGACTCCATATCGGAATCAGCCAACAATCCCATCCGTTTTTTGATCGGATGGTTCGCCTTCGCTTCACCTGAAACGTGGCCCACCCTCCCCCTTCTCCTGTGCTGGTGGGCCTTCGGCAATTTCCTGATGATCGCCAAAAGACTTTCGGAATACCGTCTCCTGAAAGAGAACGCAGGAGATTACAGAAATTCTCTCCGGAAGTATTCGGAAGGAGCGCTGGTGTTCGGAATGGGAGCAAGTGCGGTGATTTTTTTTCTCGCTTACTTCTATTTTGCCCACCAGTACAAACTCCAGTCCTTCCTTTTGATCTCACCGTTCCTTTTTTTCTATTTTTTCCTTTTCTTCCGTAAGACCATGAGGGAGGAGGAGGTCATGGAGGAACCGGAACGGCTCTTCATGCACCTCAAATTTGCGCTTTACACCCTTTTCCTTATCGCGCTCTTTTTCCTCTCTTCATTCCTGGATAAGCCTCTCCTGTAGAGGATATATTTCGGAAGCATTTCCAAATCCGTGATCGTATGAACACAAGTGTCATTATTGAGTGTCCCAATTGTGTGGGGGAGAAAACCGTGCGGAGGGCTGGACGGGCATGGCACATCTCCCAGGGGAGATGTGAGGGAAGCCCGGATCCGAGCGAAGTTTCCTCGCCGGGGAAGCTGAGCGTGTTTTCGCAATCACCAATGAGGACACTCGGATAGCATTCATCACGAATTTGGAAATACTTACATATATTTCGAAAAAGTTGTTTATTCCTTTTTTTCATGATAAATTAGCATAAGAGAGGAGCCGAAGGAAGACCGATGAATCTGATCGAAGTGACATTGAAACTTGTGCTGGCCGTTGCTCTGGGCGGTTTGATCGGCATGGAGAGAGAGACCAGCCAGAAACCTGCGGGCTTCAGGACGAACATTCTGATCTGCGTTGGTGCTGCCATGATGATGATCCTTGCTCAACTGCTTTTCGGGGAAGAAGCCGATAATTCCAACGAAATGGCCAGGATCGCTGCAGCCGTCATCACGGGTGTAGGTTTTCTCGGCGCCGGGACTATCATTCAAGCGAAAGGAATCATTATGGGGCTGACATCTGCAGCCACAATCTGGGCTGTAGCAGGCCTGGGTCTTGTCATCGGCGCCGGTTATTACCCGATCGCTATCATATTTTCTGGCATCATCATCCTGACTCTCCTTTTTTTCAAGCATCTGGAAGGCCGGCCGACAGAAAGGCTCCTTTACCGTTATCACCTAAGAACCAAATCCTCTAAAGAGGTCCTGCTTAACATTAAAAAACTGGCTCTCCACGAAGGGATCAAATTCAGGGAAATCACCCACCGGAAAGAGGGGGATGTCTCCACCATTTCTTTCTCTTTTCCCTCATCGGAAGAGAAGGAGCAAAAATTTAATCAAAGCTTATTGAGCCTTGACGGGATCCTAGAAATAAAGATTGACTGATACAAAACTCCTCATCGCAACAACCAATCAGGGAAAAACAAAAGAAATCAAGGCCTGTTTAACGGAGCTCCCCATCGATGTCATATCCCTCCTCGAACTTAACAGAAGGGATACATATAAAGAAGAGGGCTTATCCTTCCTGGAGAACGCCAGGGGAAAAAGCCTCTTTTACGGCCAGGAATGGAAGGACCTCACTCTGGGTGAAGACTCGGGCCTGGAGATCGATTGTCTCCACGGGGCACCAGGAGTCCTGTCGGCTCGATTCTCGGACCCCGGAGCGACGGATGAGAGAAACATCCAAAAGGTTCTCCGGCTGATGGAAGGTGTTCCAAAAGAAGAGAGAAGCGCGCGGTTTGTCTCCTGCATGGTTCTCTCCCGCAAGGGCAGAATTCTCGTTGAGATCGAAGGAGAGGCAAGAGGATTTATTGCTTTCACCCAAAGAGGCCAATCAGGATTCGGATATGATCCTCTCTTCTATTATCCCCCATTGGACAGGACCTATGCTGAGCTTTCGCAAGCGGAGAAGAACGCGATCAGCCATCGCGGCCAGGCCCTAAAAAAATTGAAATTGTTTCTTCAAACCCTCTTCTATCCTTCACACACAAGGTAAGAGAGAAGGGACGATGTCCCTTCTCTCACTTAGCTTTGGACCCGACCTCGATCTTATCTCTGATCAGCTTGAATATCTTCTCTCCTATGCCCTGGACCTTCATGAGCTCTTCGATCTTCTCGAAATCCCCGTGCTGTTCACGGTAGTCGATAATTCGCTGGGCTACCTTCTCGCCGATTCGGGGGAGTGTCTGGAGTTCATCCAAACTCGCAGTGTTGATATTGATCTTTTTTGCCGGCGTCTGCGATAGAACCTGGATTGGGGATAAAAAACTCAAAACACACACCGCGACCAGAATAAGTCCGATCACTTTTCCTTTTTTCTTCGTGCTTATCATAGCGACCTCCTTTCACAATCCATAAAGCAAAAAGGAGGCCAACTGGATTATTTTATATCTTTATTATTATCTGTTAGTTGCGAGCACAGCATTTCAAAGTGAGTCAACAGCGGTTAACAAACACCCCTCTCCACTGCCACCCTTTGTTTCCACCGGCTATCGTGTCGGCTGGAGTCCCCAATGCTTAGGAACGAGGATGACTCTTTTTGTAGACATCGAGGAGTTGCTTTAGGTCGAGATGCGTGTATTTCTGAGTTGTCGCCAAGCTCTCATGCCCTAAGAGCTCCTGGATAATCCTGAGGTCAGCGCCACGGCTCAGCAGATGAGAGGCGAACGAATGGCGCAGAGAATGGGGGCTTATTTTTCTTCGCTGGGCGGAAAAACGGATATTTTTATCCACGATCCTCTCCACCGACCGGGAGGTTATCCTCTCTCCTCGATAGTTGACAAAGAGGGCGCTGTCGTCGATCTGACCTTTGTGGATCAGCGATCTCGCACGGATATAGGACACCAAACTCGCCTGCGCAATCTTTCCAAACGGAACGAGCCGCTCCTTTTTCCCCTTTCCTCTCACACGGATGAGGCGCTCTTCAAAGTTCATATCTTCGAGGTTTATGCCGACGAGCTCACTCACACGCAGACCTGTTGCATAAAGGAGTTCGAGAGTGGCTTTATCCCGCAAATCGAGCGGCCTGTCCGTTTTGGGAAGATCCAAGAATTGCTCCATCTCCTCTTCGGATAGGAAGGAGGGAACGGGTTTGTCTTGTTTCGGTGTTGCCACAATTTTGGCCGGATTATCCTCCAACCATCCCTTTCGGATACAGAATTGAAAAAAAGAACGTATTGCCGCGAGTTTCCGCGCAACAGTCGACTTCTTATCCTTCTTTTCATAGAGCGTTGCTAAAAATCCTCGCAACACAACATTGTCCGCCTTCTTCAAACGGATGTTTTTGTCTTTGAGATAAGCGGCGAGCTGTTTTAAATCTCCCCGGTAGCTTGCGATAGTGTGAGGAGAAGCATTCTTCTCATGCTTCAGAAAATCAAGAAACTGCCCTAATTCTTTTTTCACTTTTTCTCAGACTGATTTATTTGGAGTTTTTGACCTCCCAGATCTTCCTGGACTCCACAGTCTGTTTGAACGAACACTTCTCATCACTGCAGTACAGATAGGGTTTTCCCTTCAAAAGATTCTTTCGAAGGATAAAGGGGCGCCCGCATTCCGGACAGGGCTCGGCGACAGGTTCATCCCAGGTCGCATATTTGCATTTCGGGAAACGGCTGCACCCATAAAAGATCTTTCCCCTCTTAGTCTTTTTCCTGATGATCGTTCCCCCACAGCCCGCCGGGCAGGTGATGCCTGTATCATGGGTGTCTTTTTTCACATATTTGCATTTGGGATAGTCCGAACAGGCCACAAAGGCGCCGTACTTCCCGTGGCGCATAACGAGCTGCGAACCACACTCTGGACAATTCTCATCGAGAGGTGTGGCTTCCTTGCGGACCATGCTCTGTTTGTACTGGCAATCGGGATAACCTGAACACGCCTTAAAACGACCAAAACGGCCCTCTTTAATCACTAGCTGTTGGCCACATTCTGGACAGGTATCCTCTAACGGAATCCCGCCTTTGGCTTTTATGCCTTCAGACTTCATGGCTTTATTCAGATCCTTTTCAAGAAGAATATTGTAGGACTGGAGATAGCTCAACCCATCGAGATCACCTTCACTGATGCGGTCCAGCTGGTCCTCCAAACGGGCAGTGAATTTGAACTCCATGAGATCGGGAAAATTGGCGACCAAATATTCCGACAAATAGAGCCCGAGCTCGGTGGGAATGAACTTCCCTTTCTCTTTAATGACGTAGTCACGTCCCTGGATTGTGGCGATGATGGGGGCGTATGTGCTCGGCCGTCCGATCCCTCTTGCTTCCAGTTCTTTGACCAGGCTCCCCTCGGTGTATCGGGGAGGAGCCTGAGTGAAATTCTGTTTCGTCTCGAGGTCCAGGAGTTTTAGCTCTTCTCCAGCTTGAGCTTTTGGAAGTATATTTTCCTCTTTCTTTGGCTTTGGATAGAGGACCAAGAACCCATCAAACTTGATGACTTCACCTTTCGCTCTGAATTGATATGTCCCGGCTCGAATATCAAATTCCGTCTCATCGATCTTAGCCGGGCACATCTGCGAAGCGATGAAGCGCTTCCAGATCAAAGAATAGACCGCGAACTCATCCTCTTTCAGATAGGGCTTCACACTCTCTGGATCACAATCGAATGATGTGGGGCGGATGGCTTCGTGAGCGTCCTGGGCCTTTTTTTTGTTCTTGTAGGCCCTTGCTTTGTGAGGCAGGTATTCTTTGGGATAATTGGCCATGATGTACTGCCGGGATAATCGGTGCGCATCGTCAGAGACGCGCACAGAATCTGTCCTCATATAGGTGATAAGTCCCACCAAGCCCTTATCCCCGATCTCCAGCCCTTCGTACAGCCTCTGCGCCACAGACATGGTCTTCTTGACCGGAAAACGGAGAAAACGAAAGCTGTCCTGTTGAAGAGTGCTGGTGATATAAGGGGGAGAGGGATTTTTCTTTTTCTCTTTGAGCTCCACATTGTGCAACACAAAGGGAAACGTCTTCACTTCTGCCGCAATCGCTTCAGTACTGGCACCGTCTTTTATTTTTATTTTTGCGTTGTCAACCTTGACAAGATTCGCCTGAAAGGGAGGAGGGTTTGCGGCTTCCAACTGGGCTGTGATCGTCCAGAACTCTTCGGCTACAAAATCCCTGATCTCTTTCTCTCTTTCACAGATCAGCCGCAGCGCAATGGACTGGACCCTTCCCGCGCTCAGGCCCCGCCCGATCTTCTTCCACAAAAGAGGGCTTATCCGATATCCGACCAGCCTATCGAGGATCCGTCGCGTTTGTTGGGCTCTGATCATGTCCAGATCGAGTTCTCCCACACTGGTAAACGCCTCTTTGATCCCCTTTTCTGTGATCTCGTGGAGCAGGACGCGATAAATTCTCTCATTAAATTCCTTCAGCAAAACAGACAGATGCCAACAGATCGCCTCGCCCTCCCTATCCGGATCCGCAGCAAGGTAGACCTCTTCCGATTTCTCCGCCATGCGTTGTAGTTTTGACACCAGCTCCTTCCTTTCCGGCAGGACTCCGTATTCCGGCTCAAAATCGTGCTCCACATCCACGCCCAGTTTGGACTTGGGGAGGTCCCGTACGTGCCCCATCGAAGCACCGACCAGAAAATCAGGGCCGAGATAGCGGTTCACGGTCTTCGCTTTGGCGGGGGATTCCACAATAACCAATCGTTTCGCCATCATATCTTCCTTTGAAAATTTTTTCCCAGGCTCTGAGTGATATAACCTTTGAGCTCCAGTTGCAGAGAGTGAGTCAGAACCTCAGAGACAGAGAGGTCTGTGTGTTCGACAAGCTCGTCGATATGAACAAGGGCATCGGGCTTTAACAATGCCAACAGCTTCTCCTCATGAGGAGTCACGGGCGGGAGGTTTTTCCGTGCCTCTTTCTCCTTCTGAGCGAGGAGCCTTTCTCTGAGTGGCGGGGGCAACTCTTCTGCCACATCCTCCCATGTCTCCACAAGCTTTGCTCCCGTCTTGACCAGCCAATTGGTCCCCTGGCTGAGCTCTGAGGTCGTGTTCCCGGGAACGGCCATCACCTCTCTGTTCTGCTCGAGAGCCAGCCGAGCTGTGATGAGCGAACCACTGCGTTTAGTCGCTTCAACCACCGTCACTCCCAACGATAATCCGCTGATGATCCTGTTCCTCATGGGAAAATGATATCCCAAAGGAGGAGACTTCAACGGGAATTCAGTGATAACAGCACCTTTTTCTAAAATTTTCACAAAAAGCCTCTTGTTCTCTTTGGGATAGATCACATCCAACCCAGACCCCATCACAGCCACAGTTTTCCCCCCTTGGAGGGCACCCCAATGGGCGATAGAGTCTATGCCACGAGCTAACCCGCTCACAACGACCACTCCGCGGGAAGCCAGATCGGAAGCTAATTTCTCGGCTACCGCTCTCCCGTAGGGAGTGGGTCTCCGTGCACCAACGATGGAAACCGCAGGCTCGTCCAGAACACCGACATCCCCTGCACAATAGAGGACACACGGAACATCAAAAATCTCTCGCAAATACGCAGGGTATTTCCGGTCTTCGAGTGTGAGCACAGTATATTTTTTTTGCGTGAGTTTTTCAATCTCGGCTTCTGCCCGGTTCAGTGTCTCCGGAGAGAGCAGCGCCAGCGCAGTCGGTTCATCAAGACCCACCGCTTTAAGGTCAGCCGCAGATGCCTCAAAGAGATCGCGAATGCGGGAAAATCGTGCGCAGAGACGCTTGAGCTTTTTGAGCTGCTCACCCAAAACAAGGTTTAGGGCGACCCAGTACTTATGGTTGTCTTCCAACTTTACTTTTTACAGCTTGCGGGAGGAATCGCAAAAATGGGCATATGACTGTAGGAAATGACCTTTTCTGTTGTGCTGCCTAAAAAGAACCTCTCGATCTTGCTTTGGGTGCAGGTGGAGATGACGATCAGATCAAACTTGTGAGTATCGGCATAATCAACAATCCCCACAGGCGCATCTATGGCACGATAGACGTCTTCGGCGATCTTGATATCTTCCTCTTCCCTGTGTCTGCGCTGTTTCAATTTTTTGAGCACTGACTCCAACATTTCATCGAGGACCCGGGGGGGGAACTCATAATCATGAAGCTCCAGAATATGAAGAAGAGTGATGCTGGCATCGAAACCTTTTGCCAGCTTCCATGCGTAGTCCCTTTCAACCTCTTCCTGATCCGAAAAATCGGTCGGGACGAGGATCTTTTTGAAATGAGGTTTCCCGCTGCGCTTTTTTGTTACAAGGATAGGAACATGGGAACTGCGCAGAACCTGGTTGGCAACATTCCCGATAAACAGGCGTTCAATCGCAGAGCGACCTTTTCTCCCGATCACGATGAGATCAGCCTTTTCCTTCTCTGCCGTTTCAACGATAACCTTCGATGCAGCGCCATCATCGATGATGTATTCAAAGCTCACTCCCTTTGTTTTCTGAAAGGATTCGAATTTTCCCTCAGCGACTTTTCTCATATGATTCGCTCTCCTTTTCAGCTCGTCGATCACAATGATCGCGGATTGGTAGTGTTCCGGGGAAAATCCGGGCAGGACATGAAGCCCGACAATCTTGGCCCCGAACGTCTTAGCAAAAATATCGGCATAAAGATAGGCTTCTTGCGCCTCATCAGAAAAATCAGTCGCCCAAAGGATTTTATTCACAAAATCAGACATAAGTATCTCCTTCCCTGTGTGGTTTTGACTTGGAACGCTATTTTAACAAGAAAAAACGGGGGAGGCTACTTTTTTGCGAAAAAAGTCGCTCTTTTCTCTCTTTTGCGATCTGTTCTCTGTGCATGGCTGTCAAATTTTATTTCTCCCGAACCCAGCCCATGATATTCAAGACATTATAAAAACGGTGGCGGCGCCTATTTTTTCTCATGAGCCATTTTTTGGAGAGGCAACTCTGGCTCAATCAAGAAAAAAAGAGAATGAGCAAAGTGCAGGTCTCTGGCCGGACAGATCGCCGGCTATCGGTTTAAAAGTATGGAGCTGGATGTGTAAAAAACGCCGGCCACAGCTCCTGTCATCAGGCAGGCAAGGGTTGCTGCCAGCAGAGCACGGAAACCCAGGCGAGACAGATCCTTCATTCTCTGTGGAGCAAGAGCACCAATTCCCCCGACAAAGATCGCCAGCGACGCCACATGGGCAAACCCGCAGAGCGCGTATGAAGCGATGATGGCGGATCGGGGGTATTGGAGAGCGCCATGGGCTAAGAGCTGAGAAAGGTCCTTGTAAGAGGCCACCTCTGTCGCCACGGTGCGCTCTCCGATGATCTTGGCGATCTCAAAGGCATCTGCAGGCGGAACCCCTAACACCAGGGTAAAGGGATAAGCGATATATCCCAAGAGCGATTTGAAAGACCACTCCATATTCCAACCGAACCAACCATTGAGATGCCCTCCGAACCAGCCCAGCATAACATCCAGAAGGGCAAGGATTCCCAAAAAGGCGATCAAAAGAGCGACAATGCCCAGCAAATATTTCAATCCCGTGTTTGCGCCGTTTATGATGGCCATGATCAGATTGTCTTCTCTTTCGTAATGAGGCCTGACGTTTAGGCCCAACGTCCTCGGACTCTCTATTTCAGGGAAGATGAGTTTGGACATCACCACTGCTGCAGGTGCGGACAGGACAGAAGCGGAAACGAGGTGCCCTGCGATCGTGGGCATTTGATCCTGGAGAAAAAACACATACAGGGCCAGCACTGTGGAGGCGATGGTTCCCATCCCAGCGGCGAGAATGGTCGTCAGTTCTGATTTTGTCATGTCGTTCAAATGGGGTTTGACAACCAGAGCGGATTCCACTCCAACAAAAATATTGCTCGATGCACAGAGGGATTCCGCCCCGCTGATACGCATCAGCTTGGTGAAGACATAAGCAAAACCTCTAATAATAAGAGGCATGATCTTCAAGTAATAGAGAGCGGAGACCAGGGCCGCAAAAAATATCACCGTCGGGAGACCTTGGAAGGCGAGGAAGTACCCCAGTGATGTTTCTCCATCGGCATTGGTCGCGCCCGGGGCCAAGGCCAGCCGCCCGAAGACAAACCTGGTCCCTGCAGTCGCGCTGTCGAGGATCGTGACAACGATATCGTTCACAAAAAGAAAAAATTTGGCCCCGACCGGCAGCACAAAGATAAAAAACGCGAAGAGAAGCTGCAAGCTCACTCCCCAGAAAACAACGTGCCAATTGACAACGCTCCGGTTGTTAGAGCAGAGCCAGGCGAATCCGGCGATGATAAAGATCCCCAAAAAACTGACTAGATTGTAGAGTTCCATCTATTCTCCAATCTCCCATAATCATACATGTTTCCCCCCTTTTTTTTAAGCAAAGCTCAAAACATTTCCCGGGCTCATCTCGTAACTCAAATTTTTTAGAATTGTCATCAATCATGTTCGATGGAGACGACCTTGTTTCGAGATTTGTGGCCACCGACGATTTTAATCCTAGAGAGGGGAATGTTCCAATGGGCAGCGATCAGCTTACAGACTGCTCTATTGGCTTCTCCTTTTGACGGAGGGGAGGTCACGTGGATCTTATATTCGTTTGCCCCGAGCTTTGTGATCTCCTGTTTCCGTGACCGCGGGTGGACTTTAACTTTCAGAGTGAGTGTCTTTGATGTATCCATCCCTGCTTCTGTTTATGGGCCTGATGACCTGTCTCTATGGATTAACAGCTCGCTCGTGCCCGATGGACATCAGAAGGAATAGGGCTGCTGCACGAGGATCTGTTGCGCATAGATCAAAAGCGACCTGACGAGAAAATTGTCGATAAAAATGAGGAGAAGGATGACGATCATCGGGCTGATATCAAGCCCTCCCATTTTGTAGGGCGGAACATATTTGCGTACGGGTTTGAGAACGGGCTCGGTCAGGTAATACAGGATAACAGTCACCTGGTAAAGGGAGGGGATCCGGACCCAGGAAAGGATCACACGACCAAAAATGATAAAGATATAGATCCTCGAGACATAGTGGAGAATGGTGGCAACGGCCTGCAAAAAATTCGCCAGTAGGATCATCTCAACACGCTTGCGACAAGGATCTCCTGACTAATCAAGGACCTTCCTGTACTTGTCAAACAGTTCTTTCAGCTGCTGTCTGGACACATTATAGGCCACAAGATACAGCGACAGAGTTGATCTCATCGGGTCGTTCGATTGCAACCGGATAAATTCCCGGATCAATCCCATCTTTTCTCGTGCGGGGATCCGGACCTCCACTTGTTGGGTCTTTCCCGCAGCGATCTTTAACGGGGCAGAAAATTTCTTTCCCTGGATGAAAAACGACGCATCTTTGTGGAAAGGAGTGACAGTCAGCTCCAGCTCTCCCTTGTTCCTTATGTTGAACACGGTGCGCAGCTCTTCCCCTTCAAGGATCAATCCCAAATCCGTGGTGTAAGAATCAAGCTCGATCTTGGGGCTGGGCGGGACCTCGACCGAGGCGGTGATCATCAGCTGCTTCACAGACTCTGACGGGTCGTTGGACTCCACGTAGATGAACTTATTCTGCTCTCCATAGTAGCCTTGGGTGTTGAAAGTGACTTCGATCTCTCCTTTTTCTCCGGAGTTGAATTTCTTTTTGGAGGGGCTCGCCGCCGCACATCCGCAGGATGTCCGGACTCTTTCGATCACAAGAGGCTCATCTCCGACATTTTCGAAACGGAACGTGTGGGTGAGGATTTCTCCCTGCTTTTTACGGCCAAAATCCCATTTCAATTCCTCGAATTGGATCTTTGGGCCATTTTCCGCAGAGAGACAATACCCTGAAAATAAAAAGATCAAAAACATGCTGCTTGTCAAAATCAACGCAGCTGAGAATCGTTTTCGCCACATGATCATCTCCTTAAAAATTCTCTTTATGTTAACACTTTTTTCAAAACGTTCGCAACAATCTCTTTCCTATGCCCATCCTGGTCAATGCCTGCGCTTGAGCCCTCCCCTTCATCCTTCCCCTCCTTTTTCCTTTTTCTTCAGCTCTCGTATTTTCTGGAGCCTCTGCCTCTGGGACTCCTTCGATCGCTCAGGTTGCCATGGCCTAGCTGCCCCATCGGATCTCTCGGGCACGCGGATTCTTTCAGGTGCCTCCTCGCCTCCTTTCAGACGGAAGTCCGTACTCCAGAGCCTATGAACATGCCAACAGATTTAGTCGCACCAGCATATAAGAAAACAACTTCCGAGTACTCGGGATCAGTCCTCAACCGACAGGATGATCCGAATGAAAAACTTAACTCCTAGTTATAAAAAAAGCCCCAAACGCAAAAAAAACTTACTCAGAGTAAAAATCCCTTTATATATGCATCCGGACAAGTTAAAATAGGTATGACAAACTTCAGAGGCGAGGAACTCTGGACAAATTCATCAAAATGGTTAGACGGGGAGGCGAATAAATTGAACGATCACGGCATCAAAGGAATTTTCAGGGCGCTGGGATTAATCTGTGTTCTCCTCACATTCTGTGGGATAGTTCAGGGAACACAGCAGCCTTTAATCAAACTTAAGGTTGTCTCAGAGATCGCGAACATCCGACAGAATCCAGATATCGGAAGCGCTATCATCCATCAACTCCCTCAAGGGACCATCCTCCAAGCCACAGCGAAACAGGGCGAATGGTACGTCATCCAAATGAAGCTGGGCGAAGACAAAGTTCTTTCCGGATTCGTCCACGAAAGCCTGGTCATTGTGATCGAGGGGCCCGCTCTTCCCGCTCCGAAAGAAAAAACGATCACAGAGCCTGTTGAAATTGTCAAAGAACCTGAAGGCGTTGAAGAATTGGAAGAGGTGCCCGCAGAGGACGTCCGAGTTCCGGCAGAAAAGCCCTCTCCTTCTGTGGCACAACAATCCAGGTTCCGGGTTTCCTTCTGCGGTGGCATGGCCTCTATCCTCGTCGGAGACTTGAACACGGGAGCCAAAGGATTAGGGGACTATTATGAGGTTCTCCTGGGGGAATCCAAAAGCGGTGAAGTCGCCCCTCTCCACACGGCAAACATTTTTGAAGGAGAGTTGAATATGGCCCTCTCCTCCAAATTGTTCCTCAACATCGGTGCTGCATACCTTTCAGGCAAAAAGGAAAGCCATGTGGACTATCCAGATGGAACGTATGTTGAGGTCTACGCAACGCGTCCGAGTGTTCGGTCGATCCCTTTCAGGCTTTCCCTCAGCTATTACCCCAATCGCGCCTTCTACATAAAGCTGGGTGGAGAGTATCATCTCGCCAAATGTGCTTATACCTATCGGTACGAAGAGGCCGATTTTTGGCAGGAATGGAAGGGCGATGCCAGCGCCCAAGGCCTTGGAGTTTTTGGGGGACTGGGGATCGAGATCAACCCTTCCGGGAACGTGTGCTTTTTCATAGAAACACTGGGGCGTTATTGCAGAATCACAAACTTTGAGGGGACAGACGAATACAGCGAATCGACTGGCGCCCAGTCTACAGAAAGCGGCACTCTCTACATTTATCAAGGCCACATCACAGAACGCGAGTCCTATCCCCTTCTGTACATCCGGGAAAGAAAACCGTCCGAAGCCGGTGTTTCGGATGCAAAGGTGGCTGCCATCGACCTTTCGGGATTCGAAGTGAGGGTGGGGATCCGGTTCAAGTTTTAATTTTTTTTCAAGAGGGCGATATGCTGAGAATGGACCCCCCTGAATAGCGGGAATATCGCCAGACAATCAAAACCAGCCCCCTTGATTTCATCATAAAACTCAGCTTTAGAGATCATCTTAATTCTTGTGGAGCTATTTTTCACTGCTCTCCGGAAACGCCTTTGGATAAGATGGAGGGGATTGACCTGGTAATAGGAAAGGATCACCCAGCGGGACGTAACCCGGGAGAAATGATGGAGCACCGCTTGACGCTTTTTTCCTTCATGGACATGATGCCAAAAGCGCATACACAGCAGAAGCGAAAAGGCGTTATCTTTGAAAGGCAAATCCCTGGTGGCATCGGCGATAACACCCCAATTTCTCGACAATGCCTTATCTGCCCGGGAATCTTTGGCCTTCTTGACCATAGGGAAGGAGTAATCGCTGCTGACCAGGCCCCAGCCTCTTCGACGCAATAGACCAGAAAACCGCCCATACCCGCAGGGGATATCCAACACCCATCCTTTTTGAGGAGCGATCCGCTCCATTATTTTCTCGAGAATAGCTGTCTCTCGCACATGGACAAGTTTTTGGTCGATCCCCCTGTACCTTTTCCTCTCGTACTCCTCCACCTCATGCTTATTGAACGGAGCAGGAGAAAGGACAGGACCCGTCAAAGAAATATCCTCCTCCATTTCATTCATGACTTAGGCGTATCCTTTGGTCGGCTCCACTCTTCCAGTTCGCGTCTTTTGATCCGGCCAGATCACAAAAGACATACTTGGGGCATCCGTCGACCACAACCGTGTTCTTTGTTATCGCCTCTTCCTGACCATCGCGGCTGACGATACGTTTCACCCGAGCGGGAAAATCAAGTTCAACGCTCGCTCCGGGCGCCCAGCACACGACAAAATCCTCTCCCCCTTTTGTAAAGGAAAAGAGTTCCGCACTGGGATGAGCGATCTTTTTGATAAAAGTGCTCCCTTCAAGCATGCTGACCAAGTTCTTGAGAGCAAAAAAGCCCGGCCTCTTCCGCCAACCTCCACTGCGGTTATCGATGAGTCCATACCCCGGTGCGACCAGCTGCCACCAGTAAACCCTCTCCACAAGACCGCTAGCCAGGGTGAGAAGGAAATATCGCACAAGATAATCCGCCTGCTGCTCCTCCGTGACGTTGGGCTTGCCGGACGCGGGAGAGTATTCGCCGGTGCCTTGCAGAGGCCAATTGACCTCGGTTATCCACAAGTCTCGGCCTTTAACGGCGCTCACATCCACCGCCGCTTTTAATAGGGCGACCTTGGCTACCGTATCCCAGCCAAACTGTTTGTTCTCCGGAGGCCCGACTCTATCCACGTAGAGAAGGGAGCTGACTTTGTCGAAAGGGATCTCTTTCAACACCGGAGGATAGAGATGAAACTCAAAATCGATCACTGCAGGTCCGACTATTTTCACATCATAGGTTTCGGCCAGCTCTGCAGCAGGGCGTGCCAGTTGGAGATACTCCTTATAATTCCACACGCCCCATTTGGTCCTGTTCCACGCATGGCCGATCTCGAAAAAATCACATTGTTTCCCGAATCGGACAAACACCTCCTCGACAAAATCCTTCCAGCGCTGGACATCCAGAACATCATCTCTGCACTGCAGCAGGGCTCCGGTCAGTTCCACCCGATTCTCCCGGAGAAGTCCTGCGAACTCCTCGTAAAAAGAAAGCTTGGCTCTCTCCCATGAGGGGAACCGCACAAGGCTTTGAGAAATGCCCATCTCCATTAAGCACCCCGCTATATCCAGCTGTCTCCTCTCCTGCGGAGACACCGAAAGTGCGAACGGATGGCGGAAAGGGACAGGATTTTTATAAACCTCCCGTTGGTACTTGCGGAAAAGGGGCCATCCCCTGGGCAGCTTACGGATGTTGGATGCAAAAAGGGGAACATATTTTCCGGCATATCTCAAATGATGCCAGAATCGTTGGGCCCGAGGCGCAACATTGTGAGGCTGGTCCGCATAAGGATTCCAACGGAAAGTTTCACCCATTTTATTGAATCTTTAATATCCGAGCCAGTTTTTTCAGCTTCAACAGTTCATTAAACTGTATGGACCAGCTATAAACGGCCTTATTCATCCTGTACCACAACCAAAACACAGGCTTGAAGCCGGTGGGATGCAAATATTGAGTTAAAAAAATGCGTTGAAATTCCGAAGGAATCCCCAAACGAACAAGGCTTCTGATCCCCTGAAAGCAACTGATACGTTTTTTGCATCGAATGCGGTTCGTGTCTAGAAGAAAAAAACGGGATTGTTCACCGGAATTCTTACTGACCAAAATATTCCCATCCGAAAGGTCGCGATGGAGGATCCCGCTCCTCACACAGCGCGAAAGATAGACGGCCAGATCCCGCATGAGGAGAACCAGATCATCCTTGGGAAGCTCACGGAATAATCTTCGAACTTCTTCACCATCCGGAACGTATTCGGAAAAATAATAACACTTTTTCAGAAATAATGAATTTTTCCACTCAAGATAAGCGATGGGAAACGGAGTGAGGAACCCTCGTTCCACGAGCGCCAGACTCCCCCGCCATGCCTTAAGTGCTTTAGACGGCGTAAAGATACTTTTAAGTTTATCCACCCCTTTAACGCGGAATTCTTTGATGACAAGTTTGAGATTCTCTCCACTTCCTCCAGGAAGGACAACAACACCCACCTTATTCCTCGAACCCTCTAAAATTTGCGCATTTTCGATCAGCGTGTCACAATCTCTGAGAGATTCCACAATAGCGGGCGCATCGTAACCAGGCTGCATCCGGCCTTTGAAGGGGGGGATATCGAGTGATTGTATAGGGGCCATCTTTTTCACTTTCGTTATAGCTGGCAAGCGCCCTTCTCCAGACGTCTTTTTTATGCTATTCGTGCATGTGAGGTGATAGTAATACCATCACCAGACTTTCTCTGTCAAATCTTCATTGAAAACAGTAAGCATCCTAATTTCCGTGATGATCGAGGTCCGAGTGTCCCAATCGGTGATATCTAAAACGCACATTGAGACCACTCCTATTTGATTTCCTCCATCACCGAATCGGATCACCTAAAACCATTATTCAGCGTGGATCTGGAACAGCCTCACACGTTTGAGCAATCCGTTGACTGAGAAACAGAAGATACGCTAAGATGGTAGCCAGGAGAAAAAAATGGCCATCGACCAAAAGCTTCTCGAGATTCTGGCCTGCCCAGTCTGTAAGGGAGACATAAAAATCACGGCGGATGAGAAAGGCCTCAAATGTATGAGTTGTTCCCGTGTCTACCCCATAAAAGAGGACATCCCAGTTATGCTCAGCGATGAGGCGTCCATTGAACCCGAGAGAGAAACTAAAGATTGATCCCTCCAGGATCCAAAGGATCCTCTTAATCCGGCTGAGGCGGATCGGCGATGTTGTCATGACAACGCCTGCCATCACCACCATCAGAGAGGGCTTCCCCTCAGCGAAAGTCACTTATGTCATCGATGATCCCTACAGGGAACTTGTCGAGGGTCATCCTGCTCTAGATCGTATCATCATTCTTCCCGAAAAGCTGGGTGTCAGAGAATTTCTGGACCATATTCGCCGGATCAGGCAGGATAACTACGATGTGGTCATTGACTTCCATGGAGGACCAAGAGCCTGGCTTCTCACCCTCTTCTCTGGAGCACGGCTGAAAGTGGGATACAAGATAAAGCACAAAAGTTTCATCTACGACATAACGCTTCCTAGAGAACCGGAAAAGGGGTACTTTCACAGTGTGGAAAATCATATCAATTTGGTCAAGGCTCTGGGACTTAATCCCCTCTCATCCCCCCCCATGAGTTTACCTCCGTCCAAAAAATCAGAGTTGGATAAAATCCAGCGTGTTCTTCAAGAAAACGCGCTCGAAAACACAAAAATAATCGTTCTCCACATCAGCGCGGGAAATGCGTTTCGGGATTGGGGCACAGAGAGGCTTGTCCGATTGATCGGGCTTCTCTCCCAAACTTCCCGCGTGAGGATCATTCTTGTCGGCTCGAGCGAAGACCTGCAGGCAGAACAAGAGATAACAGAAGCGTGTGAAGCTTCTCTGATCTCCATGGTCAACCGTCTCAACCTCTGGGAGTTGAGGGACTTGATATCTGTAGCGTCTCTCTTTGTCGGCCCCGACAGCGGACCCATGCACATCGCTGCCACCACGAACACACCGATCGTCGCCTATTTTGGACCCACTCTTCCCGCCCACTTCGGACCATGGAAGGCTCGGTCTACCGTGATCGAAAAAGACTTTGATTGCAGGCCGTGCCGGCAGAGACAGTGTATTCATAAGGACTTCCGATGCTTGCGCACCATTTCTCCTGAAGAAGTCCACGAAGCCTGCCTTCCTTATCTCAATAATGGAATATAAAATCCTACAAGGAATTACATTTATCTGAGATTTCCCCCTTGCGAAAGGCTTCACCTGTGAGAGCATTCGGTGCGACATTCGTGACGAATGGAAGCATTTCCCGATCCCTGCTTTTATGCACACAAGTAAGGTCCGTTTCCCAAACCCAGTAGCGTTATTTAGTGCCCCAATTGTGTGATGGAGAAAACCGTTTGAAGACCGAGCGACCATGGTTCCTAGACCGAAGGGAGAGGAGAGGGAGGTCTGAAACCGAGTCACCGTCCTTATGAGTCGGATGGTGGTGGGTGGGGGGGCTTCGACGAATATGGACTGTGACGAGCTCCTGCTATTATCTTTTGACTTGAGAGCATCACGGGAATAAGGATGCTTACACTACAGATTTTGAATTTGAGTTTTTTGGATGGGTGTTATAATATCATTGTTTCAAATTATTGGACTGAACATGACAACGCGGCTAGAGAGACTCCTCCCATTTTTCATCACGCTCTTTCTGGTGGTATCGTTTGTATCGATCTCTCTAAGCCAGATATTTCTCGCTCTTGCGTTTGTCGTTCTGGTGATCCTCCTTGGCAAAAAAAAGCTGAAAATCAGCTTCCCCGCCTTTTTTTGGGGGATGCTCGCCTACTGTGGTCTCTCTATTGTGTCATCTGTCTTTTCCGTCAATCCCGAAGTCAGCTTGATTGACTCCAAAGACCTCCTGCTCTTCCTCATCGTTCCTCTAGTCTACATGGGGCTGCGAAAGGCCAGTGACGTCCAGCGGGCCAATTTAGCCCTATTGGTCTCTGCGTACATAAGCATTTTTTACTCTCTCTATCAATTCATCTTCAAAGCCGCTCCAGGAGAACGAGTTCAAGGATTTATGGGGCATTACATGACCCTGGCCGGCGTTATGCTCCTTTTCGGGGCGATGGCCTTGAGCATGTTCATCTTCGTGCGCGATAAAACCCGTTTCTTCTGGGGACTGGGATTTCTCCTCTCTGTATTCACCCTCATCCTGACATCCACTCGGAGTGCCTGGATCGGAATGATCGTCGCCGCATCGGTTGTGCTCTTTTTCTACAAACCAAAAACGCTGATCGTCATACCTGCAGCGACAGCACTCATCTTGCTAATCAGCCCCAGGGAAGTAAAAAACAGGGCGTTGAGCATATTCAGCACAAAAAGCTACTCCAATGCCCAAAGGCTCGAATACATAAGGGCCGGCATACAGATCATTAAAAAATTTCCTCTGTTGGGAACAGGCCCGGATACCGTTGAGATGGAGTTCCAAAATCCGAAGTACGGTCTTTCTGATGAGGCTAAAGATAACGTCCATCTCCACAATAACATCCTTCAGATCGGAGCCGAAAGAGGACTCCCGACTCTTCTAGTATGGTTTGCCTTTTTGGTCTGGATTTGTATCTCTCTTATTGAACTTGTCCCCAATAAAGACCCTACACTTTTCCCCCTCGCTGTCGCTGCGATCGCAGTCTTTTTCGCCCATTTTGCCGCCGGATTGTTCGAGTACAATTTCGCCGATGCAGAGATCGCGGCTCTGTTTTTTTACATGATGGCCGTTCCATTCGCCCAAGCCCGCAACCTGAAAAAACCGGACATCCCAGACCCAGATAACCGCCCATGAGAAAGAAAAAAATCCTCACTGTTATTCTGGTGTTGGTCCTGGCCTACTCGGCTTGGCTGGGATTTCAACTTCTCAGGTTCGAATCCTACACAACGCTCCCTGCCACAGATTCCTCCCCTGAAGTAGTGGGTGCTTATCACATCCATTCCACGTATTCAGACGGGAAAAAAACCGTAGAGCAAATCGCCGCGTGTGCGGCCCGGATCCCCCTAAATTTCATCATCCTCACCGATCACGGAAATCCCAACTATGAAGCACTCGCATGCGAGGGATGGAAAGACGGTGTTCTCGTGCTGTCGGGGTCTGAGCTTTCGGAAAACAGAGGCCATCTCGTCGCGATGAGCTTTGAAAGGCCGCCTTCACGATTGTCCTCCACAGCGGAAGAAGCGGTCCATCAGGTTCGTCTTTTAGGCGGCTTTACAATCATCGCCCATCCTTATTCCAAAGTCCAGTGGAGCTGGGGTCCAGCAGAAAACTATTCAGGGATCGAGATCATCAACGCAGACAGCATGTTGAGAAAAAGTCTGCCTTCATCACTGCCGTTCATTCCAGCTCTTCTTTGGAATCCCAGGTTCGTTTTCCTCAAGGTGCTCGTCCGACCCGAAAAGAACCTCTTGAAATGGGATTCTCTCAATAAAGCTCAGCCTATTTTTGGTTATTACAGCGTCGACGCCCACCTCTTCTACAGGGCGCTTTTTTCCTCGATCCAGCTTCATATCCCGCTTTCCGAGCCCCTTTCGAAGAACTTTCACAAAGCTAAGCGACAAGTGCTGGATTCCCTGCGCCATGGCAACTTTTACAACGCCGTGGAAGCGGCAGCTCAGGCGAAGGGATTCCGGTTTTGGGCGGAACAGGGGAAAAACATCATCCCGATGGGGGACAATGCCATTATAACGCCGCAAACCACGATACATGTTGAAGTTCCCGCAGGTGTGCATTATGAAGTACACCTCCTGCTTAACGGGACTTCCGTGTCCCAATCCTCTGAGGAGACCTTCTCCTTCACAGTGACACGCCCGGGAGTTTACCGTGTGGAGGTGTATTTGAAGGAAAGGACTCCGATGAAGAAAGATATCCCCTGGATCCTGTCCAATCCGTTGTTCATCAAGGAGAAAACAGATGACTCATACAGAGCCAAATAAAATGATCCGGATCGTCCGAGCCTTTGCCAAAAAAAGAGTTCTTGTCTTGGGCGATCTCATGCTCGATAAATACCTATGGGGGCACGTAGGCCGCATCTCCCCAGAGGCCCCAGTCCCTGTGGTCGAAGTTCATAAAGACACGTCTTGTTTGGGGGGAGCCGGGAACGTCTGCCACAATCTTAGAAGCTTAGGCGCAATTCCCATTCCCGTCGGAGTGGTCGGGGACGACTCCGCTGGCAACTGGATCAAACAAAACATTCCAGACAGCACGGGCATCCTGATGGATAAAAAAAGGCCGACAACCGTAAAGACACGTATCATCGCTTCTCACCAGCAGGTCGTCCGGGTGGACCAAGAGGAGAAGAGGTCCATCTCCTCCGGGATAGAGGAGAAGATATTCCTCTTTATCCAGGAGGATGCCTTTGAAGGTATCCTTATCTCAGACTACAACAAGGGCCTTCTCACAAAATCTTTGATGCGCAAGGTTCTGCCCTACGCACACAAAAAGAAAATTCCCGTGTTTGTCGACCCGAAGGTCGAGAACTTTTTCTCATTTTCTCCGGTAACGCTCATCAATCCCAACCATTATGAGGCGGAACAAATCGTCCATCAGGCATGCAAAACAGATGCCCAAGCGGAGAGAGCCGGAGCAAAAATCCTTTCCCGGATCGGAGCCCGATACATGATTCTGAAAAGAGGAGAGCAGGGAATGACCGTATTCGAAAAGGGGGAAAAAGCGATCCATCTCCCCACGATTGCCCAAGAGGTGTTTGATGTCACAGGAGCGGGAGACACCGTCATCGCAACAGCCTCCCTCGCCCTCCTTGCGGGGGCTTCGATCCTGGAGGCGGCCGTGTTGGCCAATGCGGCGGCAGGTGTTGTCGTGGGGAAGATCGGGACGGCCTCTCTTACCGTAGGCGAACTCATACAGATCATTCATCCGTGAGTGAACGGATGTCTGCTGCGTTTCTTCGTTTATTCATCCTGTCCTGTTCATGATCGACATGCCTTTAAGACGAACAAATGCCCATCTCAATATCTGGTTGGCACAATCGGATAAAAAGAACACACAGAAGGAAATTCGGCAAGAGGCAGTGTTTTCCGTTCAATTCGCAAAATAATTCGAGTATAATGATTATGTTTTAGAGTGTTGAAGCAAAACAGAGATAAAACATGTGCGGCGTTATAGGAATCTACGGGAACGATCAAGCATTTAAGGACCTCTACCAAGGATTGCTGGCCATTCAGCACAGGGGCCAGGATTCTGCAGGGATCGTCACCTACGACGGGCGTTTTCACACCAAAAAGGGAAACGGCCTCGTAAGAGATATTTTCACAGAGGAACATTTAAAGCGTTTGAAGGGAACCATAGGGATCGGCCACACCCGTTACCCCACTATAGGTGGCTATGGTGGCGAAGAAGCCCAGCCATTCCTCGTCAATTCGCCCTTCGGAATTATGATGGCCCACAACGGCAACGTCATCAACTACAAAGAGATCAAGGGGGTCCTCTGGGAAAAGCACAAACGCATGCTCAATTCTAGCAATGATATTGAAGCCATCCTGAATGTTTTTGCCCAGGAGCTTGTCGAGCAAAAGATCAAAACATTGACACCCCGACATATTTTCAACGCAGTCCGCAGCGTCTATGAAAACATCAAGGGGAGTTATTCTGTTGTGGCTTACATCGCAGAGGAGGGGCTTGTGGCCTTTCGCGACCCCTACGGGATCAAACCCCTTGTTTATGGGAGCCGGAACGACGGTCCTATCTCTTCCTATGCCGTAGCATCAGAAAGTGTGAGCCTGAACATCATGAATTTCAAGAACATCCGGAACATCGAGGCCGGCCAAGTGCTCTTCATCGATAAAAACCGGAACATTCACACAGAGAAACTTTCTGACTGTCCGCATTCTCCCTGCCTCTTTGAATGGGTTTACTTCGCCCGCCCCGATTCATTTCTCGACAACGTCAATGTCTACGACTGCCGGGTTCATCTGGGCTATTTCCTCGCCAAAAAGATCAAGGCGATGAACCTGGATATCGATGTTGTGGTGCCGGTCCCGGATTCGGCACGGGACGCGGCCGTTGAGATCGCCCGCGTCCTCCATCTGCGCTACAGAGAGGCCCTCGTCAAGAATCGCTACATCGGACGAACCTTCATCATGCCCAGCGACCGCTCCCGAAAATCCTCCGTCCGGCAGAAGCTCAATCCCATAGTCTCAGAATTTAAAGGGAAGAATGTTCTTCTCGTCGATGACAGTATCGTGAGGGGAAACACATCCCGGGCCATCATCGACCTGGTGCGTAAATGCGGAGCAAAGAAAGTGTATTTTGCTTCCTATTCTCCTCCCCTGCGGTATCCCTGCGTCTACGGTATCGATATGCAAACCAAGACAGAGTTCATCGCCAGGAATGCAAACATCGACCAAATCGCCAAAAAGCTGAAGGCAGACAAGGTGATCTACCAGTCTTTAGAAGATCTGGAGAAAGCTGTGGGGCTTGGGAACAAAAAACTCCATAAATTCTGCGGCGCCTGTTTCAGCGGAGTCTATCCCACCGGAGATGTCACCCCTGAATTGCTGGAGGAAATCGAGGCAGAGAGAAAGATCATCCAGGACAATCAACTGGAGCTCGACCTCTGATCTTTTCTTCTTTCAAAAGTCAATTCACCCTCATTGTTAAGGTCCAAGCGGAATAATTTCAAATCCTGACTCTTCCTTCAACTCGGTGAAATAGGATTCAAAAGCTTCGGCCTGTTTTTCTTGCTTCAGCGTGTTTTCCAATTCCGCACGGACTTCCTCCAAGGGACGTGTTTCATTTTTCCGGTCGACGACCAAGAGTATGTGATACCCGTAGTTCGTCTCGATGATACCGCTGATCTCGCCAACAGGAACGGAAAAAGCCGCATCTTCGAAGGGTTTCACCATTTTCCCCTTCTCAATATTTTCGTACAAACCTCCATTGTCCTTTGAACCAGGGTCCTCAGAATATTTTTTTGCCAGAGCAGCAAAATCCTCGCCGTTTCTTGCCCGGGCAAGGAGATCTTCCATCTTTGTGCGGATCTCCGCTTTTTCTTGATCGCTTTTTCCCTGGGTGAGCAATAAGATGTGTCGCACGGATGCGGTCTTATCTTTCTGGTACTCTTCCGTGATTTCTTCCTCTGAGACTTGGGCCAAATCCATAAGCTTATTTTCAAGATAGTGGCGGATGATCAACTCATCTTCAAGATTTTTCTTCAAAAGAGCAATATCGATCCCCTCGCTTTCCAGCCTCTCCAGAAATTTCTTTTCCCCGCCAACACGACTGTACTGATCGTTCAAAACAGAATCCAGCTCTTCAACGGTCACAGAGCTTTTTGCCTTCATTGCCTCTTCCATCAACAATTTTTTTTCTGCCAACTTTACAGCATTCTTTTCAATGACATCTTTAAGTCGGGCGGCTTCCATGTCCTTGAGTTGGAGAGCGCGATTCCCGAAATTATCTTGAATGCCCTGAATGACTTCTCCCGTCGTGACATGGAAACTTTTTGTGCTGATCATAACTTTATTCAGTTCCGGGTCAAGAGAAGGAAGAGCTGCGGACAGGTCTTTTGCCAGTTGGTAAGCCGGAGTCCCTTCCATAAGTTTGAAATCCTCAACTTTTGATGAACAGCCGATAACGAGAAAAGCAAAAAGGCTGAATAATACTAAAAACTTTTTCATAAGAATCTCCTTGATACAATGTTCATTCTGTCTTCCAAAAAAAGGATGTCTGGATAGTAAAACACATGCGCCATCAAATTACAAAAGAAATGTAAGTCGAGGGAATCCATTCACCCTCTTGATAGATATGCGCGATTCGGCACCATGATGAGTCCGTGTCAGCAAATCCACTTGAAATGTGATCCCCGCAGGTTAGATGTTCAAGATTGCAGGGTGTCCTTGAAGTATGTCGTCAGCTTAGAGCACACTCAACGAGAGGCACGCCAATAGTCCAAAAGGTCTAGGAGCGTCTGTTTGACGGGAATCTTCGGTTCCCAGGATGTCCTGCGCTTGATCTTTTGATTGTCACCCACAAGAATGGGGATATCCGTTTTTCTCAACTTCAGAGGGTCGGTTTTGATAGCTATCTTCACCGACGTCGAAGACAGCAGGCTGTCGAGCACATCTTTGAGAGCGACGGCCCGTCCCGAACATATATTGTAGATTTCACCTTTTTGCCCCTTTTCCATAAGAAGAACATAGGCCCGGACCACATCTCTGACGTCACTAAAATCCCTCTGGATCTCTGTGTTCCCTACCCTTATCACCGGCTCTTGGCACCCGCTCTCGATCTGGGCGATCTGGAGCGCCCAATCCGGGCAGACAAAATCCGCGCTCTGACCCGGGCCGGTATGAGGAAAGGGCCTGGCAAGAACGATATCGAGACCTTCGACCCGTGTATAAAATCGGGCAAGCAATTCTCCGGATATCTTCGTGAATGCATAAGGGTTGACGGGCTCTGTCCCATCATCTTCAGAAAGCGGTTTTAAAATCGGGGCCAACACTCCGTACACATCCGAGGAGCTGACGTAAAGAATCCTCGCCTGGGGAGAAAATTTTCTGATGGCTTCAAAAAGATGGAATGTTCCGGCGAGGTTTGTTTCGAATGTTTCCCGTCTCCTGTCCCAGGATCGCCTGACACTGGAGACCGCAGCCAAGTGGAAGACCCAATCCGGGCGAATTTTCTCAAAAAGAGCGGCCACGCCCTCCGCATCTCGGATGTCTTGATAATAGATCTCCCCGGCCGTTCGATCGCACTCCTCCGGACTCTCGGGATAACACGTGCCATAGATCATGTATTCGGGGGAGCGTAGTTCCTTGACAAGATAGGAGCCGACAAAGCCGCTGACTCCTGTAATGAACACTTTCAACTTCAAATCGTCTTTCTCCAATAGTCCAGGAGATCCTGAAGAGACTGTTCAAAAGGGATCTTCGGTTCCCAACCTGTCAGGGCTTTGAACTTGGAGCAATCTGATTCGAGGATGGGGACATCCGAAGGACGCAGTCTTTCTGGATCGACCTTGACCTGGACATCGGCATCGGTTTTCGCAAGGAGCATGTCCAGAATCTCTCTCATAGAATAGGCTTTGCCTGAGCCAATGTTATAAACCTCGCCCTCCTCTCCTTTTTCAAGGCTCAGCCAGTAGGCGCGAACCGTATCGCGAACATCCGTAAAATCTCTCTTTGCATCCAGATTTCCGACTAGAATAACGGGCTCTCGCTTTCGTTTTTCGATCTCAACGATCTGTTTAGCAAAATTCGAACAGATAAAAACGTCTCCCCTGCGCGGACCTGTATGGTTGAACCCCCGCGTACGCACAGCCCTCAGCCCATAGCTCTTAAAATACTGGAACGCCAGCAGATCCTGCGCGACCTTGCTGACGGCATAGGGACTGAGCGGGCGTAAAGGATTGGTCTCCTTCATCGGGAGTTCATGGGGGTAAACAAAACCATATTCTTCACTCGAACCGGCAATCTGGATCTTCGGCGACAGGTCGAGCGCAAGGACAGTTTCAAAAAGGTTGATCTGTCCGATCGCGTTGATGGCAAAAGTTTCGGACGGGCATTTCCAAGACGTCGGGACAAAACTCTGTGCGGCGAGATGGAATATGCCGTCTGGCTTTATCTCTTCAAGGCATTTTTTTAAGGAGACGCTGTCCTTAAGATCCCCTTCGCAGAACCGTACAGAATCCTGCATATGGACCACATTATCCATCCGGCTTCGCCAACGCACCAACCCGAATAGCTCCACATCAGGATGATCGGTCAAGATATAATCGGCAAGATGACTTCCCGCAAAACCTGTAATCCCAGTGATCAGAACCCTCATTGAACCTCCTCATTCATCAACCGTTCAAAACGCATACGCATCTCCGTCTCCTTCGAACCCGACACTACAATCTTCGATCGGTAAAGTCCGGACAGAGCGACTTGGCTGAATAGACCGGATATTACTTTCGATCCTTATAATAGGTATCGTAGAAACTTTGGAACTCCTTGCTTTTGGCCTTGATCTTTTTCCACCAGGAGGAATGCTCCTTGTACCAAAGCACAGTCTCTGTCAGAGCCTCCTCGAATTTCTTTGCCGGTTTCCAGCCCAGGTCGTGAATTTTGCCGCAATCCAGGGCATAGCGCAAGTCATGTCCCAAACGGTCCGGGACACATTTGATCAGACTTTTTGGCTTCCCCAGGATTTTCAGTATCCGCTCAGCCACTTCAATGTTCGTCACCTCATCATTCGCCCCGATGTTGTAGACTTCCCCTGGCTTTCCTCTTTGGATGAGGGTTTCGATCGCCCGGCAGTTATCCTCCACAAAGAGCCAGTCACGGACATTTAATCCCTTTCCGTAGAGAGGAAGAGGTGTGTCCTCGATGGCGTTTGTCGTGAAAAGCGGTATGAATTTCTCGGGATATTGATAGGGCCCATAATTGTTGCTCGGCCGGCAAATGATGATCGGAAGCCCGTATGTCTTTGTGTAGGCATAGGCCAGGCGGTCCCCGCCGGCTTTGCTCGCTGAATATGGAGAGGTAGGGTTGAGCGGGTCCTTCTCCCGGAAGAAGCCTTTCTCCCGGCTCCCATACACTTCATCCGTCGAGACATGGATGAAGAATTCAACCTCGGACTGCCGGCAGGCCTCGAAGAGCATAAAGCTCCCCAGGACATCTGTCTTGACAAATTCTCCCGCGTCCAAGATGGAGCGGTCTACATGTGTTTCGGCGGCCATATGAACCACGCCATCGATCCTTTGGAACAGCTCAAAAACAGTCTCGCGGTCGCAAATGTCTCCGTGGACGAACTCGTAGCGAGGGTTATTTTCGATCTCCCTCAAGTTTTCCAGGTTTCCCGCATAGGTGAGTTTGTCTAAGTTGATGAGCGAACAATCAGGGTATTTCTCGAGCCAGTAATGGATAAAATTGCTTCCGATGAAGCCAGCCCCCCCGGTGACAAGCAGTGTTTTCCCCGCGAGCGTTCGTCCTTCAGCCATCGCGTCTTTTCCAATCATAGGGAATGTCGTTTTGGTGAGGATCCAGGCGAAACTCATCGGGATTCTCACGATCATACACCTCAGTGGGTATGTTCACAACAATGGCTTCCTCCAGGCTCACACACATCCATCCATGGTAGACTCCAGCAGGAAGCTGGACAAGGATCGGATTGTGGACGCCCAGGGTGAACTCATCAAGCTTTTTATGGGTAGGAGACTCCTCTCTTTGGTCGTAAACAACGAGCTTGATCATGCCCTGCACACAGGCCACATTGTCCGTCTGCCTTTTGTGCAAGTGCCAAGCCTTAACGACCCCTGGATACGTCGTCGTTATGTAGACCTGTCCGAACTTCATAAAACAATCGTCGTCGGCCCGCAGGATCTCCAAGAGCCGGCCTCTCTGATCCGGGATAACTCTGAGTTGTTTAACCTTGACGCCTTCAATCATCCTTGACTCCCATAAAATCTCCTGTCTATTTATTATATTCTTTAATGTGGCTTCGTCTATCTTGGCTGTTCTGTTTAAGATGAATGTCTTGTTTTCTGCCTGTATTATCCTCACGCTCTCGACTTGACCGTTTTTCCATGTTCTCACATGAAGCTCTGTGCAACACGGGAGACTTGAAAAAATTCACTTGATCCCGATCTCGCTTTTGTCTCCCAACATGAAGCGATAGGCCGAAGGCTTGGGAGGGCACTTGTATATTTTCGTGTCCCTGCCGATCAGGCTTTCATCGATCCGGCTCCCGATGTCACTGATTGTGCTTCCCTCGAGAACGATGCTGTTTTCGATCTCGGTCCTGACAATGCGGCACCGATCCTGGATGGAGGTGAACGGACCCACATAGGAATGAGCGATCTCGGTTTTTACACCGATTATAGCAGGCCCCCTGATGATGCTGTTGGTGACCAGGGCCCCCTCCTCAATGATGACTTGACCATTGACCTTCGAAGCTTTATCCACTTGCCCTTGAATCTGTCCTGTTATGCCCTCCAGGATCAGACGGTTGGCCTCCAAAATATCCTCGAGCTTCCCTGTATCTTTCCACCATCCTGAGACAAGATGGGGATGGACCACATGCCCGTGATCTATCAGGTACTGGATGGCATCGGTGATCTCAAGCTCATTCCGCCAGGATGGCTTTATGGCATTCACGGCTTCAAAGATGAACGAATCGAACATGTATACGCCAACCAGAGCCAGGTTGCTCGCTGGTTGTCTGGGTTTCTCGACCAGCCTTACGACTCGTTTTCCGTCGAGCTCGGCCACCCCGAACATCTGAGGATTGGGGACCTCCGTGAGAAGAATAAGAGAGTTGGGTTTTTCCTTTAAAAACTCATCAACCAAAGACTTGATGCCGCTTTTGAGGATATTGTCACCGAGATACATCACAAACGGCTCATCTCCCAAGAAGCTCTCAGCAATTTTGACCGCATGCGCTAGGCCCAAGGGAGCTTCCTGTTCGATGTAGGTGATGTGCACTCCCCATTGAGATCCATCTCCGACCGCAGTTCTGATTTCTTCTCTGGTTTCTCCGACGACAATGCCGATCTCTCCAATCCCTGCTTCCTGGATGGCTTCGATCCCATAAAACAGCACAGGCTTGTTGGCCACCGGGACCAATTGTTTTGCTTGAGTAAAAGTCAAAGGCCGAAGCCGCGTCCCCTTACCGCCACTCAGGATAAGACCCTTCATCTCTCTCTCCAAAATCCTATGGATAAGCGCCTTCGCTTCACCCGGTCAGCGCATTGACCGGTTTGATTTCTATATCTCATTCAAAGGCCTCACTAGGTCACTATCTGTCGGATCTCCGAGAAAATCAGTGGTTTTCCCAATGTTCCCCAACCCGATGGAAATACCGAATTGAGCCTCGGGCGTTTCTCGGAAATAGAATATCTTAACATCAGCCTTAAAATCAATACACTGATAATGGTAAACAACCGAGAGGGACGTGTAAAGAAACTTTCTCTCTTTGATGTTATAATCCAGCATCCCAAGGGCTTTGAGATTGAGCCTGGGGATTTTAACGCCAGTGAAGAAGCTCACTTGGTGACGCTCCCCCCAGGTGTTGTCAAAATAGGGATTCAGGCTTCTGTACCAACTGACCCGGAGGAACAGGTTATCTGTGGGAGCTCCCAAGTTCGCTCCAAGCCGGAGCTGCGAAAATCTCGTGTAATAAGGATTAAACGCCATGGAAAAATCGACGCTGTATTTGTTCCCAGGATAATACCTCAAATACCCGTTGATGTCTGAGAATTCAGGAATTTTCCCGTCGACCTCAAAGCCTTGCAATGGGCTGTCTTCGGGGTCCAGGTAATAGATCTGACTCAAACCCAAAGTGAAGATCTCCCGTGGCATTTTATTGACCTTGGCCAGGATACGCGTGTTTAGACCGTAACTGATATAGTGATTGCGGGTAAAATAGCGCGCCGAGGTGATGACACGTTCGGACTCTTCGACCGGGCTTTCGTAGCGGTAGGAAAACGTGGGTTCGATGATATGTTTGACTTTTGGCTCATTCTTTTCATCAAAGAATAACTTGTTAAACGTAGGTCCGATAAACTCAATGTTAAAACTGAAGTTCTGTCTGAGTAAGGGCTCTGCGACAATGGTTTTGGAGTTCGGGGCATAACTCATAAAATCGAAGGACATGTTGGATGCCAGAGAGGAATTGATAACCAGCCAGGGGATGGAAGTGAACGGCAGCGTGATTACAGGAGAAAAAGAGAGGCTCTGGGAGTTTCTCTGTGTGCCATCCTCATAATTCTCCCCATAATTTGTTCCCTGCCGGCTGGCATACGCCCATCCGTACTGCCAGGCACTGAAGGTTGAGTTAAAGGAAAAGAAGAGCGGGTTAAACAGCTTGATCTGTGAAGAACTGAATCCGACCTCTGGAAGGTTGTTGCGAATAATTGAGTTTTGCCGATCGCTGTAATATGTCTCGAACCTTGAAACGCGCATGTTCAGGTTGAAATAAGACCACGCTCTCTGGAGAAACACCTGAGAGCGGCGGTTGGACACAACGGCCCGCATGAAGTTATTGTCAAATTCCCGTAGAAATTCATACGAGCTCTGGTAATCCACATCCGCCACAAGGTTGAAAGAATAGGGGAGCGGCTGGTTGTGGCTGAAACGAATGAGGTAGGCATTATCAGGTAAATTCAATTCAGGGTCATTCTTGAATTTAAAATAGTACAGGTTGAGCTGTCCTCCTGTTCCCCGAGTGAACATGTAGCGATATTCAAGACCACCGCCCAATCCTCGGGCCGCGTAATAGTCCAGGTTGAACAGGGAATCCATGTTCCGCTTCATGGCCCAGTAGAAGCTTTGGCTGTAGTTGAACCCTTTCTGGCCGTTATAACCGAACTTGGGCATCAGAAAACCAGTGTTTCGCTCTTCATCCAGAGGATATTTGAGGTAGGGAAAATAGAGGATAGGGACTTTTTTCACCCTGACCACAGAATCCCACATCTCCACATAGTCGTCCTTTTTAAGATTGGCTCTGGAAAAAGAGAATCGCCATCTCGGGGTCGGTTGGGTGCAGGTCGTGAAACTCCCTCTGGTCATAGAGTACATGTCTTCACTCGTCTTTTCAACAGATTCCGCTTCGTAAAAAAGATTGGGTTGGGACCGGCCAAAAACCTTCTGGAAGGTTCCCAGCTTTGAATCCAGGTTGAACTGAATGCTCTCCACGCTGATCACATCCCCGGGTGTCTGGACAACAACATGGCCTTCAGCAAAGACATCTTTGGTCTCTGTATCCAGTTCGACTCTGTCGGCAAACAGCGTGATCGTCTTATAGTGGACTTCCACATTCCCTGTGGCGATGATGCGATTCTCCAGCTGTTCCTTGTAATTAGCGATCACTCTAAAGGGGGTCTCCTTGGCTTCTGTCTGAGTTGTGGCCGTCGTTTGACCTGTGGTCGGTGTCTGATCCGGCGCTTGCGCTCGGCCAAAGGGGCAAAAGCAGAGAATGAACAGGAGGAAAAGGGCATAAATAGTCCACGCACACTGTTTAAGGATCATTAAATGCAATGTAACACAACCCTCTTTGGATTATCAATACACCTCCCCTGATAAATCACTAACGAAATCACCTTGACAGCTCCTCTCATTCGTACGATAATTCTTTTGATTTGTCCTGAAAAAAAATAGCCGGGCGCAAGAGATGCGTCGTGAGGGGCGAATAGTTTTGTGCTTTTATCTCTGGTTTTCTTGCGTCTTTTGTCACACGCAAAGAATTAGACACACGAAGGGCGTTTATTATCGCCCCTTGGAGTTTAGTCGGTTGGGCAGTGGATAGCCCGATGATCAAAAGCAAGAAGGAAGAAAATCGATCGGGAGTCAACCTCAAAAAACTCGCTGAGCTGAGTTCGCTAGGGCTTATGCTGCCATCCTCCATCGTGGTGGGATTATTTATCGGATTTTTCCTCGACAAGTTTTTGGGAACCCGTCCCTGGCTTTTGATCCTGTTCTTTCTCCTCGGAACAGCCTCCGGATTCTACAGTCTTTTGAAAGGGCTAAAAAATTACCTGGATAAAGATAAGGACATCTGAATTATGACAAATCCCGACAGGACCGACTTGGCCGCAGAAGAGGAACACATTCTCAAGAGGATACCCCTGGAGATTATGCTGCTCTCTTTTGGACTTGCTCTGGCTGCTTGGGTCTTGTTCGATGAACTGAGTGCTGCGCTGGCGTTTGCCGGCGGCATCACGGCCGCCATAAATTTCATTTGGATAAAGCAGGCGATCTCCAGATTCCTTCTCTCTGGAAAACAGAAGGCTTTAAGTTCAGGAATGGCTGTTTACGGCATTGGACTTCTATTGATTCTTGGTATCTTTTTTATTATAATTCTTTTCTTTTCAGAGAAAATTTTAGCCTTTGCTGCAGGATTTTCCACACTTGTTGTCGTTTTTCTGGCTGAGGCAATTGTTGGGCTCTCTAAGCTAAAACAATGGAAGAACTAGAACACAGCTTATTCATCGTCGACCTCTTCAACAAAGTCTTCGGCAAACCTCTCGCAGCTCTTCTTGGCTGGCTGGGAATTCAGGTCACCGATCCCGGGCACCTCGTGCCCGACTACATCGTCATGTGCATCATCATAGCGTTGCTCCTCATCCTGTTCTTAGGTCTCTCGTCCCGTAAGCTCTCCCTCGTCCCCTCTAAACGCCAGAGTCTCCTCGAGTTCATCATTCAGACTTTTGAAGGCCTACTCGTCGATACGATCGGAGAGGAGGGGAAAAAATATCTGCCGCTCATCGCCACTGTGGGGCTCTTTATTCTGTTCAGCAACCTTATGGGTTTGGTTCCCGGATTTATGTCCCCCACGAGTAAGCTCAACGTCACCATAGGCTGTGCTCTTGTTGTCTTTGTGTACTATCACTTCCAGGGCATCAGGGCAAAAGGCCTGTTGAAATACCTCAAACACTTCGCTGGACCAGTCCCCCTTCTGGCGCCTCTCATGATCCCCATCGAACTTATCAGCCATTTTTCACGGCCCGTATCTCTCTCCATCCGACTCTTCGGAAATATTTTTGCCGAAGAGGTGCTGATCGTCATCATGGCATCCATCATTCCGTTTTTCCTTCCGCTGCCCTTTATGGCAATAGCCATATTCACAGCTATTATCCAATCTTTTGTCTTCGTGCTTTTGGCCTGCATCTATATCGCAGGAGCCGTGGCCCACGAAGAGGAACAATAATATAAGGAGTAAGATGATGAATTCAAAACTCAAAGCATTCGGCATGCTGTTTTTCTTTCTGATCCTTTTTTGCGCACCCCTTTTGGCTCAACAGACAGCCGTGAGCGAAGAGAGGGCCACGCTCTACAAGTGGTCCATCATTGTTGGAGGTGCCATCATCACCTTGGCTGCTGCGGCAGGGGCATTCTGTCAGGCCAAAGCCATCAGCAGTGCGTGTGAGGGAATATCCAGAAATCCAGGAGGCGCGCCCACGATCAGGTTCATTCTCATATTCGGACTCGTGCTCATCGAGACGCTTGTTATCTACGCCCTGCTAATCACCATCATGATCGTCAATGTCCAGTGGGGGAACTACCTGTAATATTGTTGTGATCTTCCTGTAAAAAATTGAAGGATTCCGCAGTTTTCCAGGTCATCCAAAAAACCTTCCAGAGGTTTGCCGGAGACCACTGCGGAAACTATGCGATCATCATCTCCTACTTTGCCCTGATGTGCTCCGTCCCTTTGGTCGCCCTTTTCACATTTGTATCCACACGTGTTCTAGGAAACTCAGAAATTGCTTTCCGGAGTTTGAATATTTTCACTGACGAATTCTTTGCTCGGCTTGACCCGGCCTTTTTCGAAAGGCTCCAGTATCTCTCCCGGAATATCTCCAATCTCGGGTGGTTCGGCCTTGCAGGGTCTTTCATCGCAGCCAGCTTTCTGTTTTCGAACATGATCAAAGCCATAAACGGCATTTTCAGAGCGCACCAGCAGAAGTCCTTCTTCTACAGGCGGCTCATGGAATACATCCTGCTGTTCGTCATCGGGACCATCATGCTGATCTCTCTGTCCATCACCGCTGTGTGGACAGCCATCCAAAGGATCGTCCAAGAAAGCCCGTACGTTGCCAACAATATCAACCCCAATACGGTTTCTCTTGTCAATAACTTCTTTCTCCAATACCTCATCCCTTTCACATTGACGTTTTTGGTTTTTTTCTCGCTCTACAAATTTATCCCGGAGGTGAAGGTCTACACAAAGGCAGCGGCCATCGCAGCGCTCATCGGGGGTTCGCTCTGGGAGATATTCAAAAGAATGTTCGCTTTCTACGTTGCCCACTTTTCTGCGATCGGAATCGTTCTTTCTAGGCTTTTACAGGGAACGCTCACCTCGATCATCTTCTTTCTCCTTTGGCTAAGCTTCTCCCTTGTTATTCTGCTGTGGGGGGCTGAATTGGCCGCTGTTCTCAACGAGAGGATTTATGAAAAAGCCGGCTGAGAATCTTCCCTTATCCACAACAGTGGCGGAATTGGCACGCCTTCTGAACTGCGTGTTTGAAGGAAACGGGGACACACCCATCTTTGGAATTTCCAGCTTAGAAAGAGCGAAGGCGGGAGACCTCGTTTTTTACGCCGACCCGAAATACAGAAACCTCCTCGAAAAGACGGATGCGTCTGCGGCAATCGTGCCCATAGACCTAGTCTATGACCGAATTCCCACAATTCAATCCGAAAGGCCTTATGCCTCATTCATCAGGGCTATAGAACTCTTCTACACGCCCTTCCGTCCGGAACCAGGCATCCATCCGCAGGCCTTCGTATCTCCTTCGGCAAAGGTCGGCAAAAATGTCGCCATCAGCGCTTTTGTCTTCATAGACGAGGATGTTGAGATCGCGAACGATACAGTTTTATTCCCCTTTGTCTCAGTCTATCCAAGAGTCACGATCGGAATGAAGACAATCGTTCATTCGTTTGTGTCTATCAGAGAGGACTGCCGGATCGGCGACCGCGTGTTGCTTCATAACGGAGTGGTTATTGGGTCTGACGGCTTTGGATTCCAGAAAGCCACGGACGGCTCTCACATCAAGATCCTGCAAAAGGGGATCGTCATCGTTGAGGACGATGTGGAGATCGGCGCAAACACCACAGTAGACAGGGCAGCCCTGAGTGAAACGATCATCCGGAGAGGAACAAAGATCGACAACCTTGTCCAGGTCGCCCACAGCGTGGAGATCGGGCCGAACAGTATCCTGGCTGCACAGACAGGGATCGCGGGAAGCTCAAAGGTCGGTAAAAATTTCATCGCAGGCGGCCAAGTGGGGATCCCCGACCACATCACCATCGGGGATGACGTCATCATCGCCGCAAAGTCAGGCATCACGAAAGACCTCCCCTCTGGCTCCTTTGTTTCAGGAAGCCCGCATCTTGACATCCGAGTCTGGCGCAAAGCCTGGGCCGCTATCCCCCAGCTCTACGACCTGATCCGCGATATGCGCAAGTTAAAAAAGAGAATCGAGGATCTCGAAAAAAGGACGGGTAAATAATACCCTCCTGCCAGCGGCTCTACCTGTATCGTGAATACTCATAGGGTCAATTCAACCTTTCTTGCCAGGCCTGATCATCATCCTTTTCCATGACAATCGCCGTGATGTTCCAGGTTCCTCTCCCCTCGTCGTCTTTTCTGTTGGAGCCGATGCTGTAAACGATGAAGCCAGAATCCTCTCTCTGATAGACAAACGGCTTTCCATTAAAGGGATCAAGCGGTTCTTTATCCAAATAATCCGGAACAAGGTCGGATATTTTTTCAGGATAGTTCCCTCTTTCGTTCTTATAAACTTTACAGGCAATTCCGACCTGCGCAGCCAGAAGATTTGCTTCAAGATTGGCTTCTTTAAACATCGCTGTCGTAAGGTTTGGCAGAAGCGATCTCGTCAGCTTCGCATGCCAGGGGAGTTTCCTGGATTTTTCTTCGACTTCCTTCCTGATCTCATCAGTTTGGTAATAGGGCAATTGCGCCGCCGGTACCATCTTTTCCCAAAAATGAAGTTGGTTGATTATTTCTGTTTTTATAGCCGGCCTGAGTATCCAGTATTCCACCCTATCAATCCAATTTCCATCAATATAATCTGAGAACTCTGAGTTTTCTATTATTCTTATGCCGACATCAAAACTCAGGGCTCTTTCCTTGGCAAAACTCCTAGCAAATCCGTCTCGCCAAGGAGCAACATCTAATTCTTTCATAATCTTTGTGAGCGTATCTGTCTCCATATCTTTTATTGTTATGACTTTTTTCAGGAATACGAGCTGTTGTCGCATAAGTGCAATTGAAACTAGAGAGCTGAATAAAAAGGGTTCATCCAGGAATTTGCGTGATAGTCTTATCCCGGAGAGACACTGTTCAATGGCTTCTTCAACCATCCCATTTTCCGCTTTTAGAACAGAGTCAAGCCCATAAAGGCGTAGTGCCGTGATCAATTGGATCGCATTCGGCATCTCCATCATTTCCGGCAGTTTGTTCCATTCTCTGTTGTGCTTGAAACAGGATTTCTGTGCTGCCTCTTTTATGAGTGGGAACGTTCTCTGATTCCTTATTAAGATTTCATTGATCTTATCTCTCATCGCCTCACTCATGGCCCTATCATAAAAAACAGCTTCTACGGCTTTACTCAACACTTTTCTCTCACCAGGATTCGTGAGTAACATGGCTTCAACGCCTTTCCAGATCAGGGCCGCATTATCTTGATCTTCACAAGCGGGTTCAAACTCACGAAGGATCAAACGAATCCCTGCCGCTTTCATCTTTGCTACTGTTTTCTCCAATCTTTTGCCTGTTGTGTAATTGAATATTGCCCGGACGGCCAATCCCACTGTAATGACCAACATCACTATTATCGCAACTCTAAGGCAGACTCTTTTGGCTTTAGCTCCCATTAAAATCCTCCATAAATATTTGGAATTCCCTATTCCTATTTAGCCACTGTGTCGATTTTTTCCCTCTGAAATATCGGATCTTTATCCAGGAAATATTTGACGAGTTATTTGTCTCATTAATAAGATCTAGAATAATTGCCAGTTCATCTTCCAATTCTGCGGATTCAGATCCGGATGTCGTTTTTTGGAGAAGTGAAATTTTCTGGCGTTGATTTTCCGATATCTTCATATCCAGCAATATAACCACAGCAATCAGAGCGGAACACACAGCGACGACGCGTCTAAAGGAATTCACCAGTGGCCGCATTTGTGCTGCTTCTTGATTGGCAGTACGAAGAATCTTCTCTTTCATTCCGGGCGGTAGCGGTTTTCTTTGAAAGCTGTGAAGAAGATCCTCTGTTTTGCGCAAATCTTTCACTTTATCCCTCCAACATTGAACGAAGTTTTTCCATGCCATACCTGTAGCGGCTTGCAGCGGTATTAATTGACAATCCACAGACAGAGGCTATTTCTTTGAAGGTCAATTCTTCGAACATTTTCAGCACAATGATTTCCCTTTGGCTTTCCGGCAACCGGGCCAGAGATTCAGAAACAAGTTGTGCTTTTTGCGCATCAGTATTTGAAAAGGAGTTTCGAATGACTTGAGGGAAAGAAGCAGTCTTTTCCCACTCTCTCCGGCTCCGGATTTTCTTTTTCAAAAAACTATTGGCCTCGTTTCTGGCGAGTCTAAACATATAGGCCTGAAGATTGTGCACGAACTTCAGACGGACTGAATAACGTGCAAGACGACAAAAAATATCCTGTATGACATCTTCAGCATCATCTGCTGAACCAAGCTTAATAGTCAAATAATGATACAATTTATCACCAAAAAGATCGTAGAGTTGCTGCAAATTCAAAATCTATCCTAGTTTAGACAACATCCCGCCATCACTACTGCCGTTTCTAACAACTCTCACTCTAAAAGACCCAATTCTTATCGTTTTTTGTCTTTTTTTGGAACTATTATTCGCTTTAACTCCCCAATCGCGGAGGGCCCAACTCCAATTAACATACATCTGGGTTTGATTAAAAACAAGTGCGAGTGAAGCCAGGGCGGGCTGAATAAACCGGAGAAACGTGATTGACAATTTCGGCTATAGGGACAAAACAAAAACGCCTTGATTACAGTGGCACCGAGTTTTGTCGATATAGGGTCATAGTTAAGGAGTGAAGGATTACTGGCCTAAGTCAGCGACTGGAGGTATTCGTCGGCGGCGATGGCTGCGGCCACGCCCGTGCCCACGGCTGTAGCCACTTGCTGAGGGCAAGCATCGGTCACATCCCCGGCAGCGTAGATCCCGCGCTGGGATGTCTCCATTTTTTTCCCCACGACGATCTCGCCCCACTCGTTGAGCTCGACAAGGCCCTTCACGAATTCCGAATTTGGCACTGTACCGATGGAAACAAAAAGACCATCCAGTTTTAGCTCAGAAACCTCACCCGTTCTCACATTTTTAATGGTTAGAGATTTAAGGACAGTGTCACCGGAAATCTCTTCGACCACCGTGTCCCAAACGACCTCAATTTTGTCGTGGGTCAACGTCCGCTCTTGAAGGATCTTCTCCGCTCTGAATCGGTCACGCCGGTGGATGATTTTGACCTGACGGGCAAACTTGGTCAGGAACAGGGCTTCTGTGAGAGCCCAACTTCCCCCTCCCACAACAGCTACGACCTTGTCTCTAAAAAAGAACCCATCGCAGGTCGCGCAGAAGGAAACACCTCGCCCCGTGAATTTCCCTTCTCCTTTGACTCCAAGTCTCCGGAAATTCGCTCCTGTCGCGATGATAACCGCGCGTGCCTGGTATTCATTTTTGCTGCTGTGTAATTTCCAGAGTTCGCCCTCTCTCTGGATTTCTTTGATGGTGTCTATATCAATCTTGGCACCGAAGCGCTCGGCCTGCTTCCGGAAACTTTCTGTCAACTCGACAGGAGCGATCCCCTCGGGAAAACCCGGATAGTTCTCGATAAAATCAGTCATGAGGATCTGTCCTCCAGGCGCCCCTTTCTCCAGGACAAGCGTTTCAAGCATAGCCCTCCCCGTGTAAATGGCAGAGGAAAGTCCAGCCGGACCTGCACCCAGTATGATGACGTCGTATGTCTGACTCATAGGTGTTTTGCGATCGTATCCACGATCTTATCTTGAGGGAGGGCGCCGATGACAGTCTCCACAACCTCTCCGCCCTTAAAAAGGAGCAGAGCCGGGATGCTCATGATGCCGTATTTGGCAGGAACATTCATATTGTCGTCCACATTCATCTTGGTCACTTTCAGCTTATCCTTATAATTTTGAGCCAGATACTCTACGGTAGGAGCAATCATCTGGCAGGGGCCACACCATACAGCCCAAAAGTCCACAAGGACAGGAAGATCTGCCTTGAGCACCTCCTCTCCGAATGTGCTATCTGTAACATTGATAATTCCTTCGGCCAACTTAACCTCCTCTCTTTATTTCCAATGATTTCTGATAAAGCTTTTTATACCTTTTAGCTGCATGTTCCCAAGAAAAATCCGCGGCGAGCCCGTTGAGCATGATCCTTCTCCATACTGCAGGATTTTTGTAGCACTCTATTGCCTTTCTGACCGTCTCGACCAAAGCCTGCGCGCTGTACTCCCTGAACACAAAGCCATTCCCTGTATTTGTCTTCGCATCAAAGGGTTCGACCGTGTCCCTCAATCCTCCGGTGGCCCTGACAACAGGAACGCTCCCATACCGAAAGCCATACAATTGGTTCAGGCCGCAAGGCTCGTAAAGGGAGGGGATAAGAAAGATATCCGCACCTGCAGCGACCTGATGCGCTAGTGAGGGACTCATGTCCGTCCTGACCGCCATGCGCTGAGGATACTGCTTCTGAATGGAGATGAGATCTTTCTCATACATTTCGTTCCCACGACCAAGAATAACGATCCCCAAGTCCATCTCCATCAACGCTTCCATCGCATCCACCAGGATATCAAACCCCTTATTGGCCGTCATGTAGGAAACTACACTGAAAAGAGGTAGCGAGAGATCGATGTCAAGTCCGAACTGCTGGCAGAGATCGCGTTTGTTTGTTTCTTTCCCTTCCAGGCTGCTTGCAGAATAATTTCTCTCTATGTAGGGATCTTGTTCGGGGTCCCAGACCTCATAATCCACACCGTTCCGGATGCTGAAAAATGCACCTTGCCTCTGTTTGAGCAGTCCATTCAAGCCGAATCCATGCTTTTTTGAAAGGATTTCCCTCCTGTAGGATGCGCTGACAGTGTTTAAGGCATCGGAAAAGAGAATCCCTGCTTTGAGAAAATTGAACTTTCCGTTCAAAGAGAGCTGGCCCAGGCTCAAATAGCTCCAATTCAAACCCGTGAGGGCCAGGGTTTCTGGGGGAAATTCCCCCTGATAGGATATGTTATGGAGCGTGAAAACGGTCGCTGTTTTTGAGAATTGGCTTTTGTTCGCATACTGAGTTTTCAAGAGTATTGGGATCAAGGCTGTTGGCCAATTGTTGCAGTGGATGACGTCTGGGGATATCTTCGCCTTGAGAAGAAACTCCAACACCGCTCGGTTGAAAAAGATGAACCTCTCATCATTATCGAGATACTCTCCCTTTCCTGTTCCGTAAATGTCCTCGCGCAAAAAATATTTGGGATTATCAATAAAGTAGATGTCATACTTTCCCAGCTCGCTTCTGTACACATGGGCTTTGGCTTTGATATCTCCAAGGGCGACCGTCATGTCGGAAGCCACGCTTTCTTTCGGTAGGGACTCGATCTCCGGCCGCCTGTACATCGGCATGAACACCGAGACGTCCATACCCAGATAGGACAGATATTTGGGAAGAGCACTGGCCACATCAGCCATCTCTCCCGACTTGGCAAAAGGCGCCACTTCGGGGGAGACGAAAATCACGCGCAGCTTCGAACTCATGGCGGACTTATCATAATGATGACCCAAAAAAATGTCAATAAAAGCGGAACTGAGGGAAGTATCCCCAAAACCGTGATGGCCTAAAATCATAGTGCGATAATGAGTGATCCAATGGGGTGACGGAGAAAACCGTGAGAAGGGCTGGAGAAAAATCCCCATGCTGACGAATTGAGTGGGCTGGCTGCTTCAACCCCAGCCGAGCTTTTCTTGAAGGAGGTCGAAGTAATTCCTCTTCGGTGAAGAGATCAATCTCAGTGCGAAACGGCTGCGCCTCACAACTATGGTATCCTTCTCTTCCATCAATCCTCCCCGCTGGCCATCAAGAGTGAACCAAACCTCTTCATTGCCGGTCACCAGCTCGAGCTTGATCGTCGATTCTACAGAGATGACCATTGAACGGAAGGAAAGCGTGTGGGGACAGATAGGGACGATGATAAAGGCGGGAATATTGGGCTGAATAATGGGACCACCTGCGGACAGGGAATATGCTGTTGACCCCGTGGGGGTTGATATGATGAATCCGTCTGCTTTGGAGGTTGCGACCTCCTTGCCGTCGATCCAAATGGCGCACTGGATCATCCTGGCAAGCGCCCCCTTATTGATCACAACATCATTCAAACAATAAAAAATCCCCCCCTTGGCCTCTGCCTCGAGCATCTGTCGGTGGCTGATGATATCTCTGTTTCCTTCCAAGAATGATTCGATCGTCAAATACATCTCATCCAGCGGAACTTCCGTCAAAAATCCGAGTCGTCCCAGATTGACTCCCAGAACGGGCGTGTCCTCCTGAGCGGCGATATGTGCAACACTCAGCAGAGTTCCATCCCCTCCCAATACAATGAGCAGGTCCACTTGTTGGGGGATTTTCTCACGCGGCACGCTATTTTTACGCTGGATTTTCATCGCGGCCACATCTTCCAGGAGGCACTGAATTTTTTTTGCCTCAAAATAGTGGATCAACTCCGTCAATATTTTCTCCACCCGAGGTGCATGAGGTTTGATCACAAATCCCACTCGCTTGATGTTATTCATCCCAGACTGCCTCCTTGATAAATTTCAGTTCTTGCGCCTGTGTCCACAATCCTTCGGACAAAGACCAGCGGATAAAAAATTCGCGATTGCCCTTCTGCCCTCGCACAGATGTTTTCATCAGGGCCAGCGCCCCAAATCCCATCTTCCTGGCGCCCTGTAAGATTCTGCACAAAACATCTTCGTGAAGTTCGGGAGAACGGACAATCCCTCCTTTCCCGACCTGGCCTTTCCCCACTTCAAACTGAGGTTTGAGAAGAGCTATGAGCTCTCCACCCGCCAAAAACATTTGGACGGCGGGAAGGACTTTGAGTACGGAGATGAAGGAGAGATCCATGGTGACAAGAGCAAGAGGATTTTGAAAGTCTTCTCTCTGGAGATAACGGGCATTTTTTTCCAAAAGAACAACCCTGGGATTCTCTCGCAGGTGGATATCAATCTGTTTTATGTCCACATCGACCGCATAGACTTTTTTTGCACCCTCTTTGAGAAGACAATCTGTGAATCCTCCTGTCGAGGCCCCGAGGTCGGCCGCTATCTTGCCCTCTGGAGAGATCTGGAAACGATCCAACGCTTCTTTCAACTTCAATCCCCCGCGACTCACATACGGCATGGTCTCCTTAAGGAAAATCTCCGTATCAACAGGAACCAATTGACCCGGTTTTTCCACGCGCCCCCTTCCGGCATAGACCAAACCTGCCATAATGAGCGCTTGTGCCTTATGACGGCTTTCGGCAAGCCCCCGGTTGACGACGATCTTGTCCGCCCTTTCTTTCATCGGTTTCCGATCATCTCTCCATGTCCGTAGTATGTCCACCAAAGCTGTGGAATTTTCGTGTGCTGACGAATGAAAAACAGCGAATTTCTATCCATAAAATTGACGGATCTGCTGGGCCAAACCATCGGGATCAAGCTTGAACATTTTCTTGATCTGATCGGCCTTGCCGAGAGGGTATAACTCATCAGGAAGTCCTATGGACTTGAAACGAATATTGAATATCTTTTTTCGGTCTAGGAATTCTCGGACCGCACTGCCGAATCCGCCCGCAGTGACGCCCTCTTCCACCGTAAAAATGACATTTCCGGGTTTCGCAAACGACAAAATCAATTCTTCGTCCAGAGGTTTGGCAAATCGTGCGTTCACCACAGCCAGATCGATCCCATCGACTTTGAGTTGAATGGCTGCTGCCAAAGCGGGGTGGACCATATTCCCGAAGGCCAAGAGCAGATCCTTTCCTTCTTTAAGAAGCTCTCCCTTGCCGAGAGGTAGCTCCATCAGGTTCTCATCTTGGGCAACACCGATGACTTTTCCCTTGGGAAATCTCACCGAAGCTGGGTGCCCGTAAGAAAGGGCAGACTTCAGCATATGACGCAATTCATTCTCATCCTTAGGGGCCATCACGATCATGTGGGGGAGATGTCTGAGATAGACGATATCATTGATGCCCTGATGTGTTGGGCCATCATCCGGAACAATCCCCGATCGGTCGAGTCCAAATAGGATAGGAATGTCCATAAGACAGACATCGTGGTAAAGCTGATCGTAGGCTCTCTGGAGGAATGTCGAGTAGATGGCCACGATCGGCTTGTACCCGCTGAGGGCCAATCCCGTGGCAAAATCTACGGCATGCTGTTCGGCAATGCCTACATCAAAAAACCTATCCGGGAATCGTTGAGAAAAATCCCGAAGCCCGGTTCCGCTAGGCATCGCTGCTGTGATGGCAACAACCTTGTCATCCTTACGAGCTAATTCCACAACAGTCTCTCCGAAAACCGCCGAATAGGTCATTCTCTTATCCGTGCTCGCCGACTCTCCTGTTTGGATATCAAAGGGAGATGCCGAGTGGAATTTTGTAGGATTGTTCTCTGCCGGCGTGTAGCCCTTCCCTTTCTTAGTGACGCAGAGTATCAGTACTGGGCCATGGTAGGCCTTGGCGTCCTCAAACACTTCGATCAATGACCCCAGACTGTGCCCCTGGACAGGACCAATGTAACGGATGCCCAATTCTTCAAAGACCAGCCCCGGAAAAAATGTCTTCTTGATGACTTCTTCGATCGCACGCCCGGCTTTGATCATGGGCCACCCGACAGCGGGAATGGTCTTCAGGATCGTTTTCGCGTGATCCTTCATCCGCAGATAATGCTGTCCTGAAACAAGATACGTTAGGTACTTGGACATGGCCCCGACATTGTGCGCAATGGACATCTCATTGTAGTTAAGAATAATGATCAATTTCTCGCGGAGATGACCGATCTGATTGAGGGCTTCCCAGGCCACGCCTCCAGTGAGGCTTCCGTCTCCCACAACTGCCACCACTTGGTGCGTCTCCTTCGCCTTGTCTCGAGCCACGGCCATCCCAAGAGCGGCGGAAAGCGCCGTGGATGCGTGCCCCGTATTGTAGATGTCGTACTCGCTTTCTTCCCGACATGGAAAGCCACACAGGCCATCGAACTGACGGAGAGTGTAGAATTGATCTTTTCTCCCAGTCAGGATCTTGTGCGTATAACATTGATGCCCGACATCCCAGAGGATTTTGTCCTCCAAGGCATCGAAGACGTAGTGGAGGGCGATCGTCATTTCGACCACACCCAAATTGGGAGACAGGTGTCCGCCGTTCCTAGAGACAACCTCGATGATCAATGACCTGATTTCCTTCGACAGCTGAGACAGTTCCTTCATGGAACAGTTTTTCAGGTCTTTGGGGCTGTTGATACGATCAAGAATTCTGTCCATTGTTCACCCTATCTTTGACATCCAAGAGTTTCTGAGCAAGAAAACGCAATTCCTCAGAGGCGGGAGAAATCCTTTCGAGGGCACGAAGGCCTTCTGAAACAAACATTTCCAGCCGCTCCATAGTCCCCTCAAGCCCGAATAAAGAGACTGAATTTGGCCTGAATACACCCTCTCTCTGTGCGTCCTCCAGGGCATCCAACAGGTCATCCCTTGTCTGAAAGGCCAAACCGATATTCTCGCCAAAGGCGGTGATCGCTTCCATCCGGGAGTCATCTGCGCCTCCCAGAATAGCACCTATCCGCACAGAGACAGTGATCAGCGCGCCCGTCTTTTTTCGTATGAGCTCATAGAAGATATCTTCAGATATCGTTTCTGGCGTGATGGTAATATCCATAAGCTGGCCTCCGATCATCCCGCCCTCACCCGCATAGCGGCTCAGTTCTGCAATCGCGCGCGCATGATACGCTCCGCCTCCCCTCTCCAACGGAACAGAGGCCATGATCTCAAAAGCCAAAGTCAGAAGGGCATCCCCCGCCAGAAGTGCGATGTCCTCCCCAAAAGCCTTGTGGCAGGAGGGCTTTCCCCTCCGGAAATCATCATCGTCCATAGCGGGGAGGTCATCATGGATCAGAGAATAATTGTGGACCAGTTCCACAGCGCAAGCAAAAGGTAGGGTGATTTCGATCGGTGCATCAAACTCCTCCCCTGAGGACAGGAGAAGAAGAGGCCGGTACCTTTTCCCCCCATCCAGAACAGCGTATCTCATTGCCCGGAAAAGAAGAGAATCCCCCTGGGAGAGCATTCGCTCCAATTCGCTGTCGATTGTCTTCTTCTTCTGGGCAATGATGCTTTCGACTTTCATAAAACCTCAAAAGGGGAGCTCTTCGTCGCCTCCAGCACTCGGGTCTTCCGTGTTCTCAGAATTGTCTTCCTCAGAAAGAGAAAAGGCCTCCTCCTTCACCTCGCCCTTTTCATCCTTGAGCAGGATGGCGATCTTTTTCTCTGCCTTATCCAGTTCTTCTCTCAAAAACCTGGCTAACTTGACCCCTTTTTCAAAGAGCGCGAGAGATTCATTGAGAGAGAGTCCCCCTCCCTCCATTTTTTCCACAATCTCTTCCAATTCAGCTATGGATTTCTCAAAACTCTTTTCACTCATTCTTTACTCCTTAAGAGACGTGAAACGTGATTCTAGCCGTTTGTTTTTATTGACCTTCTGAACGATGCAATCAAATTCACCTCTGAAAAAACTGACCGTCACTCTATCTTCCATCGAAACCTTATCTATCTTTTGGATAAGAACATCCCCGCCGTCCTTCCAACACAGAGTATATCCCTTTTTCAATACATTCAGCGGACTCAGACTATCCAGTTTAACGGAAAGTTTCTCCCAGAGTCCTTTCAAATCCTGGAGTTTTCTTTGAATTTTTCCAGACAGTTTTTCTTCATAAAGAATGGTCTTTGAATTCCACTTAAGGATCTCTTGACGAATGTTCTGAATACCCTGTCCTGCGGTCGCTTCCATTTCATCCACCCGCTGAGAAAGATTGAGCAACCTGAGCCGAAAACCCTGAAATGCTTGATGGTGAATAAGGCTTTGAACGATGTTTTTTTGCTCCTGTAAAAGGTACTTCAAGTGAAAATTCATGCGCTTTTCAAGATTGTCGATCCACTCTTCGAAGGCTTGCTCCTTTTCGACAACCATTTCTGCTGCCGCCGAGGGGGTGGAAGCCCGAATGTCGGCCACAAAATCGGATATGGTAAAATCGACCTCGTGGCCAACGGCTGAAATAACAGGAATTGGACATCTGTAGATGGCTCGCGCAACGACCTCCTCGTTGAAGGCCCAGAGGTCCTCCATAGAGCCTCCCCCTCGCCCGACGATAATCACATCGATATCCGGAAGATTCCCCAAGAATTCCAAGCCTTCAGCGATCTCCTCAGCGGCCCTTTCTCCCTGGACCCTGACTGGGTAGATCAGGATATGAAGCCTAGCGAATCTCCTCTCAAGAGTACGTACGATATCGACAATCGCGGCCCCGCTCGGTGACGTGACAACACCCACTTTTTTAGGCAAGAGAGGGAGTTTCTTCTTGACACTCGGGTCGAAAAGACCTTCCTTGCTGAGTTTTTCTTTGAGCTGCTCAAAAGCCAGTTGAAGAGCCCCTTTTCCTTTCGGTTCTACAACATCAACCATGAGCTGGTATCGACCCTGCGGCTCATAAACATTGATCTGCCCCTTACAAACAAGCTGAAGGCCATTTTCTAGCTTGAAAGGAACCCGTTGAGCCACTCCTCGCCAGATGACCGCCCCTAGTTTGCAGGTGGCGTCTTTCAATGAGAAGTACAGATGACCAGAGTGCGGACGTTTCAAATCAGAAATCTCGCCTTCCACCCAAATGAGAGGAAAGGCGTTCTCCAGAGTCTGTTTGATCAACCGTGTGATCTCTGTGACGGTGTAGATCTTGCTAGACTGAGGGCGGTTATTCTCTTCCTTCATTGTTTTCAATCAAAGACTCCCTCTGAATATGCAAGGCTTTCCCAGTCTTGGCATCGACCTCAATACAGAGGCATGACAAGATCGTCCCGTCCTTACTCGGCTCAAAACGCTGGGGCCTAGAGGAAAGGAACCTCATTATGGCTTGATCTCTTTTTATTCCGATCACTGAGTTGTACCCCCCCACCATCCCTATGTCTGTAATATAGGCCGTTCCTTTCGGAAGGATTCTCTCGTCCGCGGTGGGAATATGGGTGTGGGTTCCGACCACTGCAGAGACCTTTCCATCCAGATACCAACCCAAAGCCTGTTTCTCAGAGGTGGCTTCTGCGTGGAAATCTACGAATATCACAGGCGTGAGCCTACGGAGCTCTTCGAGCTCACAGATGGCCACATGGAATGGGCAATCTATCGGCTCCATAAAGACTCTGCCTTGGAGATTCAAGATGCCGATCTTCCGGCCCTGATCATCAGTAAACACATAAACCCCTTTCCCGGGATTTTGACGAGGATAATTCGCCGGCCGCAGCAGTCTGGGCTCTTTCTCCAATATGTCCAGAGCTTCTTTCTTGTCCCATATGTGATTCCCGGATGTGAGCACATCCACACTCTCGAAAAGCTCTAGAGCGATTTTTTCGGTAATCCCGATCCCTCCCGCTGCGTTTTCTGCGTTGGCAACGATGAGCGACGGACTGTACTTGCGCTCAAGGGCCGGCAGATGTTGTTTCAAAGCTCTGCGCCCAGGCCGGCCGATGACGTCTCCTATGAACAGGGCGATGATTTTATCGGGCATATTCGACAGCTCTCATTTCTCGGATCACAGTGACCTTGATCTGACCTGGATAAGCCAACTCTTCTTTGATCTTTTCGGCGATCTCTTTGGCTGCCAAGGCGGCTTTTTCATCAGAGATCTTTTGGCTTTCGACGATGATCCTGATCTCTCTTCCAGCCTGGAGGGCGAAGGATTTGGCCACACCTTCGTATGAATTGGCAATCTCTTCCAGCTTCTCAAGGCGTTTGATGTAGGTCTCGAGAAGTTCTCTTCTCGCCCCGGGCCGGGCGGCAGAAAGAGTGTCTGCGGCTTGAACCAAGACCGCCTCAATCGACGGGAAATCCACATCCCGGTGGTGGGATGCGATGGCTTGATAAACGGCCTCGGATTCGCCGTATTTTTTGGCCAAGTTGACACTCAGTTCTGTATGCGTCCCCTCAATCTCGCGGTCCACAGCTTTGCCGATGTCGTGCAGAAGCCCTGCCCTCATCCCCACGTTAGGGTCAACACCCAGCTCTTTGGCCATCAGGGCCGTTAAAAGGGCCACTTCCTTAGAGTGTTGAAGGACATTCTGGCCATAACTCGTCCGGTACTTTAGCTTTCCCAGGAGTTTGATGAGTTCAGGATGGATCTTCTGCAGTCTGAGCTCGAGCACAACAGATTCTCCCTCCTGCTTCAGCTTCTCCTCAAGTTCGACCTTGACGTTCTCAACAACTTCTTCGATGCGCGCGGGGTGGATCCTTCCGTCTACAACAAGTTTCTCGATGGCCAGGCGGGCCATCTCCCGACGAATGGGATCAAAGCTCGAGAGGATAACCGCCTCTGGCGTATCATCGACGATAATGTCCACTCCTGTCGCTAGCTCCAGTGCCCGGATGTTGCGTCCTTCCCTCCCGATGATCCGTCCTTTCATGTCATCGGAAGGTAAATCCACCACAGATACCGTGGTCTCAACCACATGTTCTGCCGCTGACCTCTGTATGGCTTGGCTTATGATATCCCGTGCAACCATCTGGCCTTTTTCTTTTGTTTCTTCCTCGATCCTCCGGACTGTCTGAACGGCCTCGAGCTTTGCCTCTTCCTCGATCTTGCTCTGGAGCTCCTTCTTTGCCTCCTCCTGTGATATCCCGGCAATCCTCTCCAGCTCTTCGAGGCCCTTCCGGATCAATCCCTCATACCTTCTTTCTTTGTCTCCGATCTCTTTCTCCCTGGAGTATAACCTTTGTTCTTTTTGCGAGAAATCCTTCTCTTTTCGCTCCAGAACTTGAAATTTTCGCTCCAAATTTTCTTCCTTCTTCACGAGCCTCCGCTCCATATCATTCAACTTGCGACGGCGGTCTCTCGTCTGCCTTTCAAAATCTGCCTTCAGATTGAGGTATTTCTCCTTCGCTTCAAGCTTGGATTCTCTCTTGATCTTATCTGATTCTTCATTGGCTTTATCCAGAATTTCCTTGGCTTCCTGCTGTGCTCTAAGTATGGCTCTGGCACCCGAGCTTTTTTTGAATAGCAAAAAGGCCAAGACGCTGGACACTAGAAACAGAAGTCCTGCTGTTATGATATAAATTAAATTCACTTCAACCACCTCCTCGTGAGGTCAAAGGAGATGAAAGTGTGGAGGGTTAGGATCTATTCACTCTATCAGCTGTCGCACTAAGAGAAACTCCTGCAAGCAGTTCCTGATCACATTTTCTCTCTTGGATTTTTCCATTTTTTTCCTAGGGCAAGTGCTGTGCGATTGGCCCTACTCGTAGTTCTCAATTTATTATGTTGCTTCACCGATTTTATCGAATGCCTTTGAATCCTTTTTTAGGAAAACCTCCAAACCTTCTATCTCATTCTCCATATGCCCTATCACTTCGCTGAGTTGATCCAGCTTCTTTTGGGAAAGAAAAAACTCATCCGCAATATTCAAAGCGGCAAGAACCGCAATTTTTAAAGAATCCACAGATTTTGATTTGACAGCAACCTCTCTCATTTTCTGATCAACGTACGAAGTGAGATGGCTTATGTACTTCTCATCCTCTTCTCCTTTGACTTTTATCCTATATTTCTGTCTGTAAATCTCTATTTCGATAATTTTGTCGATCATAATCCGAGCTGATCAATTTGATTTATCAAAGCCTCAATCTTTTCTTTAATGACCTCCCTTTCGTTTTCATATTTTTTCAAGCTCTCATCAAGCTTTTCTGCCCTTTTTTCCTTCTCTGCAAGGATCTTATTATCTGCTTTGAGTTCTTTTATCTGCTGTTTAAGCCTCTCGTTCTCACCAACGAGTTTATTCAGGTAATCAACAACTTGGGAGACTTTTCCCTCAAGAATTTTAATTCTTTCTAGTTCACTTGTCAATTTTTCCCTCCTCCCCTCAGTTGGAAATCAAACTTGCCGGACAGTGCTTTGATGATTTTTTCCTGAAAACCGTCGACTTCCTCAGCAAGTAATGTCCTATGAGGGTGTTGGTACAGAAACCGGAATGAAAGGCTCTCCTTCCCTTCGGGGATTGAAGCTCCGGCGAACCGGTCGTACAGCTCGAATCTCTCCAAGTTAGGGATAGTAAGCTCCTCCAGCGTCTGTTTGATCTCTTGATAGCTGATCTTTCGGTCTGCGATAAAGGAAATGTCCCTGACCACTTTTGGATATTTGATCACTGGGACATACTGAAAGGATTTTGGCTGTTTTTGGAAAAGACGGTTAAGGTCCAACTCCGCAGCCCAAATTTGTCCCTTCAAGGAATAGGACTCGCAGATGTCTCTGCGCACAACCCCGATAAATCCGATCCTTTTCCCTTTAAGCAAGAGTGCGAGAGCGCTCTCCTTTTCAAGGGAAGGATGCCGGCCGGGTTGAAAAACGACAGGTTCATAGCGCAGCAGAGAGAGTATGGCCTCACACGCCCCCTTGAGATAGAAATAATCTGTCTGGCGTCGTGGTTCATGCCAGCTGTCCAGCCCGCGATATCCAGTGGTGGCTATGCCCAACGACAGCTGTTCACTACTGGCATCATCTTCCCAAAAATAGACATTGCCCATCTCAAAAATATGGATGCCTTCAGCTCCTCTGTTCACATTCCAGGCGATGCTTGCGAGCAACCCCCCTAGAAGCGTCGTTCTCAGGAGAGATGCTTTTGTGGAGATGGGATTTCTGATCGTTATGGCCTTCCGCCCGCTCACGAGTTTCTCTTCATCATCAGGGTCAGCAAAACTGGTGTTCACCACTTCATCGAATCCATAATGGAAGAGCGTTTGACGGATTTTCTCCGTCTGTCTTTTCCTGGGATTTGGAGGGGGCTCCACGGCTGTGAGAGGTGGAAATCGAGAAGGGATGTTCTCGTAACCATAGAATCTGGCAATCTCTTCGACAAGATCCGCCTCCCTCTCCACATCGATCCTAAAAAAAGGAACTTGAACCTGCCATATGCCCCGTTTCTTTGTCTCCAATTCGAACTCTAATTTGGAAAGTGTCTCCACGATAAAATCATCTTTGATGTCTACACCCAGAAGCTCGCTGACGCGGTGTTGACGGAGCATCACTGTTTTGTTCTTCCTCGGTTTGGGATAGATATCCACGATCCCTTTGGCAGCTTTTCCCCCGAACTGAGTGAGCAAAGATGCGGCCATCACCGCGGCCTTAGGGGGAAAGGAGATATCAGATCCCCTTTCAAACCGGTAGTTGGCATCTGTCTGCAAGCCTGTAAGTTTTGCCGTTTTCCTGATAGAAACAGGGTCAAAATATGCACTTTCAATAAGCAGATCCTGGGTCTTATCAGTGACGGCCGAATTTTCTCCCCCGATGATGCCCGCTAGAGCGACAGGTTTGTGTTCATCCGCGATGACCAACATATCCGGACTCAGCTTGATATCCTCTCCTTCAAGGCTTCGAAAGACTTCCCCTTTTTTCGCCTTCCGGACGATGATCTTTCTTCCCGAAAGTTTGGAGAGGTCGAACATATGGATAGGCTGGGCCGTTGCAAACAGAACATAATTGGAAACATCCACCACATTATTGATGGGGATTAATCCCATTGCTTCAATTTTCTCTACCAGCCACGGGGGAGAGGGTTCCACTTTGACCCCTTTCACAACGACCCCGCAGTATCGGGCACAGAGATTGTCATCGTAAATCTCTATATCGATACTATCGGAGGAACTCACAGGGCCCTCTATCAGCGGCCAATCCTTTACTTTAAGGGGAAGATCTAGAGCAACGGCCAACTCGCGGGCCACACCCAGATGTCCAAGGGTGTCTGGCCTATTGGCATACGTCTCCACTTCGAGAAGAATATCTCCTCTCTTCTCCTCCCAAGAATCGACAAGCAGCCCGATGGTGTTCAGGATGTCTATCAATCCAGAGGTAGACAGATCCAGCTCGATAAAGTCCTTAAGCCAATGAACACTTATTCTCATTTTTTTAAGAATTGCCGAATGAACCTTAGGTCATTCTCATAAAAATACCTCAAGTCGGGGATCTGGTATAAAAACATAGCTGCCCGGTCGATGCCCAATCCAAAGGCGAATCCCGAATACTGCTCCGGGTCTATATTCACATTCTTAAGGACTTGAGGGTCGACCATTCCAGACCCTAGGAGTTCTATCCATCCAGCCCCTCCACAGACCCGGCAAACAGGATCTTCACCATTACAGACCGTGCATCCGATATCCACTTCGGCCGACGGCTCAGTGAAGGGGAAAAAACTGGGCCTAAACCTGATTTTTGTCTTTTCATAGAAAAGGCTCTTCAAAAAACTCTCCAGCGTGCCCTTCAGATGTGCGAATGTGATTCCCCGGTCGACGACCAAGCCTTCCACTTGATAGAACATCGGCAGATGGGTGGGGTCGGGTGATTCCTTACGAAACACCTTCCCAGGAGTCATGACCCGGATAGGGGGCTTTCTTTTTTCCATTACACGGATCTGTACGGGTGAGGTGTGTGTGCGCAGGAGAAAATCCTCGTTGATATAAAGCGTATCCCAATCATCGCGGGCAGGATGATGCGGAGGGAAATTGAGCGCCTCAAAATTATAGTAATCTGTTTCGATCTCCGGCCCTTCCTCAACAGAAAAACCCATTCTCGAGAAAATACTTTCGATCTCCTGTTGGATGATCAGGATAGGATGAGGAGAACCGATGTAGCACGTTTCCCCCGGAAGGGTGAGGTCCACTCTGTCTCCTGTTTCAGAGGGCGCGTTGAGCTTCATCTGAACCGACTGAAGCCTCTCCTGCACGAACTCCTTGAAGGCGTTTATTTCCTTGCCCGCATCTGGTTTTTCTTCTGGTTTGAGGGCCTTCAACTCTCCAAAGAGAGCACTCATATACCCCCGACTCCGGCTCAAATACAGGTTGCGCACCTCTTGGAGAGATTTCTCATCCTTTATGCCTTCGACAGCTTCGTCGAATTGCTTTTGGAGTCCTTCGATCTTCTCTTTGAGCCCGCTCATTTGACCTGTGTGAGTCTCAGATGTTCGCCTCTTTGACTTTCTGAACCAGCTGTAGGAAGGTCTGGGGAGAATGGACAGCTAAGTCCGCCAGAATCTTCCTGTCAAGTTCGATGTTCTGCGCCTTTAATCCGTGCATAAAGCGGCTGTAGGAAAGGCCATTGTTCTCAGCCGCGGCTTTAATGCGGATGATCCAAAGTCTTCGAAAATCCCTCTTGCGAGTTCTCCGGTCCCTGTAGGAATACTGGAGAGCGCGCTCTACAGCTTCTTTGGCTGTCCTGTAATTACGACTTCTCGTTCCCCAATACCCTTTGGCTTGTTTCAGTATGTTCGATCGTCTTTGTCTTTTTTTTGATCCTCGTCTTACTCTCGGCATAGTGTTCTCCTTAGATATAAGCTCATGTCAAAACGAATGGCAAGCGGCAAAATCATTGAAAGGTCGTTCCCGAAAAATGAAGGGCGTCTGCTCTAAAATTCGTATGGCAGCATCTCTTTGATTCTGCTGTGGTCGGATGGACTGACTAGGGCTTTTTTCCCCAATTTCCTTTTTCTTTTTGCTGTCTTCTTGGTTAATATATGGCTTCTATTGGCTTTACTGTGCATTACTTTCTTCTTCCCTGTTATCTTGAACCTCTTTTTTGCTCCCTTGTGTGTTTTTAATTTTGGCATCTTTCTCTCCTGACTTTGTGGGGCTCAACAGGACTGAAACAGCCCATGGCTGTTTCCGGACAGATCCATCCTGAGTTCCAAGTTCTTCCACATCGACAAAAACTCTATCCAAAATGCCCAGAGCCAGCTCAGGCTTGGCTTTCTCTCTGCCTCTGAGCATAACGGTTATCTTGACTTTATTCCCCTCCGTTAGAAATCTTTTCACATGACGGATCTTAAAAGTGTAATCGTGAATGCTGATCTTCGGCCTGAATTTGATCTCTTTCACTTGGATCTGTTTCTGATGTTTCTTTGCTTCCTGAGCCTTTTTATGCAATTCGTACAGAAATTTTCCATAATCCATAACGCGACATACCGGCGGATTGGCCTGCGGGGCGACCTCGACCAGGTCCAAACCCCTATCTTGTGCGATGGCAATAGCTTCGGACAATGGCTTAACGCCTATCTGTTCCTTGTTCTCATCGATGATTCTGACTTCTCTTGCTCTTATCATTTCGTTTATCCGATGGGGTTTTTCTTTCCTTCGACCGGGATAAAATGTGCGCCTTCTAATGACGAGCCTCCTTTAAAGTTCGTATTGCAATGATTTATTTTTAATCAATTCCCAAGTTTTTTCAAGAAATTCGTTCACACTCATCTGTCCTCGATCCCCCAAAGTGTGAACTCTGACCGATACTTTCTCCTGCTCGATCTCTTTATCACCGACGATGAGGATAAGAGGAATTTTGTGCTTTTCCGCGTCACGGATCTTATAGCCCATTTTTTCACGACGGCCATCGACCTCCGTACGCAGGCCTTCGTTCTTGAAGCGCTGAGACAATGAATCGGCATAAGCATTATGTCTGTCGGCGATAGGAATGATGATCGCCTGGACCGGAGCTAACCAGAGAGGAAAATTCCCATTGTAATGCTCGATCAAGATGCCGAAGAATCTCTCCAATGAACCGAGGAGCGCCCTGTGGAGCATGAACGGCCTGTGAAATTTGCCGTCCTCTCCTACGTAGTGAAGGTCGAACCTTTCGCAGAGGTTAAAATCCAGTTGAATGGTCGTGCACTGCCAGGACCGCTGGAGAGCATCTCTGATCTTTATGTCGATCTTAGGACCATAAAAAACACCCGCGCCTTCATCAACCTGATAATCCAGGTTTTCATCCTCCATCGCTTTCCTCAAGGCGTTTGTGGCCTTTTCCCAATCCCCCAGTGCACCGCAGTATTTCTCCGGGCAAGTGGAGAGAAACACATCGTACTTGTCAAAACCATAGGTTGTCAGGAACTTTACAGCCAGTGCGATCGTACTCTTTATCTCATCCTCGAGTTGATCGGATCTACAGAAAATGTGCGCATCATCCTGAGTGAACCCCCTGACCCGCATAAGGCCATGCAAGACTCCACTGCGCTCGTAACGGTACACCGTCCCGAGTTCTGCCCAGCGTATGGGGAGCTCTCGATAACTCCGCTGTTTCGAGTTGTAGACCATGATATGAAAAGGGCAATTCATGGGCTTCAACTGGTATTCAATCCCATCGCGTTCAAAAGCAGGGTATAGGGCGTCATAAAATTCTGTATGTCCGCTTGTCCGCCACACATCCAGTTTGGCGATATGGGGAGAATAGAGCAGTTCGTACCCCGCTTTTCGATGTTCCTCCCTCCAGTGATCTTCGATCACGGATCGGATAGCAGCCCCTTTGGGGTGCCAGAGAATCAGTCCGCCTCCGAGCTGCTCGTTAAAGCTATAGAGATCAAGCTCTGGCCCGAGTTTCCTGTGATCCCGTTTCTTAGCTTCTTCCAGAAGGGCAAGATAGTCTTTGAGCTCTTTCTTGGTGAAATAGACAGCTCCATAGATCCTCTGGAGTTGTTGCCTTTTCTCGTCTCCTTTCCAGTAAGCTCCCGAAACGGAAAGAATCTTGAAGTGTTTGATGTATCCTGTGGACGGCACGTGCGGACCACGACAGAAGTCGAGAAAACCATCTTGCCCGTACGTGCTGACTTCATCCCCGGCCTTTTCCTCGATGAGTTCCACTTTCAGGTCCTGTCCCATCTCTCTGAAGCGCGCGATCGCTTCATCCTTGGGGAAAAACTGCCTCTTTATGGGGAGATTCTTTTGCGAAAGTTCTCTCATCCTGTTTTGGATCTTTTCCAAGTCTTCCGGTGTAAAGGAACTCTCTCGGAGAAAATCATAGTAGAATCCGTTCTCCACAGCAGGGCCGATCCCCGTTTGGGTCCCGGGAAACAAATCAAGCACGGCATGCGCCAGGAGGTGAGCCGCACTGTGCCGGAGGACATCCAGAGCCTCTTTGCTGCCCTCATGAACCGGTTGAACTTCCAGATCTTTCTCAATAGGAGTGTCCAAGTCGAACGTCTGTCCATCGATTTTGGCAAAAAGAGGTTTTTGGGTCAGCCCCAGGCTAGAAAAAAAATCCGATAGAGATGTCCCTTTCATGACAGAGTGCACAGACTTGTCGACTTTGATCTTAACTTTTTCACTCATTCCCGTTTAATGTATTCAAAAGGCAGGCACAATCTCTTTGCTGGTCCCTCAGAATACCCAATAAAAATGGTAGGCGCGGAGGGGATCGAACCCTCGACTTCTTCCGCGTCAAGGAAGCACTCTTCCACTGAGCTACGCGCCTAAGCTTTCACAAGCCTATATATATTAATGATTTAGTCCTTGAGTGTCAATACTCAGACATGACTCGTTACCATTTCCAAATCTCTGATTAATGATATCCGAGTGTCCCAATTGTGTGGTGGAGAAAACCGTGTGAAGGGCTCCAGGTGGGCATGGCACATCTCCCGGGGGCAGAGGTGAGGGAAGCCCGGAACCGAGCGAAGTTTCCTCGCTGGGGAAACTGAGCTTGTTTTCGCAATCACCAATTGGGACACTCAATAAAGCAACTTGTGTTCATTCGATCACCGGTTTGGAAATGCACCCACATGACTCAAGCGTGACTCTGTAACACAGCAGGAGATGATAGCATAGGTTATCCCGTCTTTCGCCTGCTGGCAGGAGGGCGCTCTTTGGACGGGCCTTTTTTGGGAAATGGAGATTTTGACCTGCGGGTCTTCTGCCAAGCCGGTTTTTGGCGTCTGTTTATTTGTCTAGCCATTGTTCAGTCCTTCTGGGTAATCGTAGATATCAATTCTTTACTGCCTCAAGCACGCTCAGGCCGCACGAAAATCGATCCGATCAGGGTCACCCCTCTCAGATGTATTCTGGGACAACGGGCGCGGCCTCTCACTCTTTCCAGAGTTTCCACCGAAAAACGAATTAAAATGACGAAACTCATATATCTGTCCTATAAGAAAACGAGTTCCGCTTCGAGCAAAACAGGATTTAAGAGCACCACTGTATTTTTTCCGGTCAGCCATCCGCCGGTTTCGCCGGGGTTGATGAGAAGCGTGTCTCTGACTCTTCGGACATCAGGTTTGTGTGTGTGGCCATAGATAATTACATCGTATTTCTCCGTCCTCAGGTACCTTTCATTCGCGAATTGTGTGTGGGTCAGCAGAAATTCCCTATTCTCATACGTAAAGATAAGTGGTGCTCTTTGGATCTCTCCAAAGGACGCGACGGCCTTTTTGAGCCCCTTTTTCTCTCCGTCACAATTCCCGAACACCGCCTTTATCTGGCAGGATAGCTTTCCCAGCTCCCGGGCCGCAAAAGGAGCGACAAAATCTCCGGCATGGAGGACCAGCGTGCACTTCACTTCGTTAAAAAAACGCACGGCCGTCTTGATCGCATCGACATTGTCATGCGAATCGGACATCACGCCTATCATGTTTTTCTGCCTTCTGTTGATCTTGGCTCATTCTCATTTTAAATACCCGGGCTCCGAATGTCCACAGCTAGTCTATGTAGGGGCCCTCCCCCGAAAGGACCGTTTGGGCAACGGCCCTTACATCTAAATAGATACGTACTACTATTCCGTATCCGTTTTCGAATCATCAATTGGAGCATCGGAATACCATTCATCACGGCACCCATGCATGAATATTGCATATTCAGGGGGGCTGTATTATACTACCTTTTTATTTTTCTGGGAGTTCGAATTTTTTATGAAACGAAAAATCGCAGTGATCGCTTTTGGCGGAAATGCCATCCTCCCCAAAGAACAAAGAGGATTGCAAAAGGAACAGATGAACAACGCCAAAAAAGCGGCAAATTTGATGATTCATGTCGTAAAAAAAGGATATGACCTTATCATCGTCCATGGCAACGGCCCTCAAGTAGGGAATCTCCTCATCCAGATGGAAGAGGCGGTGAACAAGATCCCCCCATTTTCACTCGAAATTTGCGATGCCATGACTGAGGGAAGTATGGGGTTCATGCTGGAGCAGACCATCATCAACGAACTCAGAAAAAACTCTGTGGATAAAGAGATCGCCACTCTCATCACCCAAGTCGTCGTGGACAAGGACGATCCCGCCTTCGAAAATCCGACCAAGCCCGTGGGTCCATTCTACTCTAAATACCGGGCGCAGATGCTCATGCGGGAGAAAAAATGGGCGATGGCCGAAGATGCGGGCCGGGGATTCCGGAAAGTGGTCCCCTCACCCAAACCCATCGATATTGTCCCGAAAAGAGTGCTGCATGACTTGGTGCATTCGGGAAAAATCGTCATCACGGCAGGGGGCGGAGGCATCCCAGTCATCATCAATGGCCGAGGTCTCTTCCAGGGTGTGGAGGCTGTTATCGACAAAGACTACGCATCAAGCCTGATCGCCCGGGAAATCCAGGCGGAGCTGTTTGTCATTTTGACCAACGTGTCCAGGGTGAGCTTGAATTTCGGACAGCCGGATGAGAAGCCCATCCCTGTGATGACTGTTAAAAAGGCCATTCAATACCAAAACGAAGGCCAATTTCCCCCCGGTTCCATGGGTCCAAAAATCCTGGCCGCCATCGAATATATCCAGAATGGAGGGAAAGAGGTCCTGATCACATCCGCGAGCCATCTGAAAGCAGCCTTGATTAATCGGTCTGGAACAAAGATAATATCTGCGCACTAGGAGAATGAGACGTTGGACGATTTTTTGAGCATTCATGACATCAGCGTATACGCGTTTAGCGAGATTCTGGACCTCACAGAGAAAATCAAGAACAAGCCACAACGCTTTCAGGATAAACTTGCGCATAAGATCCTCGCCATGATTTTCGAAAAACCCTCCCTCCGCACACGGATGACGTTTGAGACGGGCATGCTCCAGTTGGGGGGCGAAGCCATTTATTTGAGCCCTTCGGATATTCGGATGGGATCTCGTGAGTCTGTCTCCGATGTCGGGAAAAACCTAGAGCGCTGGGTGGATGGGATCATAATCAGAACCTTTGGTCATAACATCGTTATCCATCTTGCAGAGGTTAGTGGCATTCCTGTCATCAACGCACTGACCGATCTTCTCCATCCCTGCCAAGCCATGGCTGATTTTTTCACTCTCAGAGAAAAAATGGGCACTGTGCACGGTCTCAAGCTGGCCTATGTGGGAGACGGCAACAACGTCTGTCACAGTCTCCTCCTCGCCTCGGCAAAAGCGGGAACCCATATGACCGTGGCAACGCCAGCGGGACACGAGCCAGACCCAAAAATCCTCAAGCTTGCTGAAGAGGATGGCCAAGACACAGGCTTTGATTACCGTTTAACAACAGACCCCAAAGAAGCCGTAAAAGACGTTAAGGCCGTTTACACAGATGTTTGGGCTTCCATGGGACAGGAGGCGGAGCAGGACAAAAGGCTGGAGATCTTCAGGCCCTACCAGGTCAACCGCAATCTCCTGGCCTTGGCAGGATCCGACGCCATCTTCATGCACTGTCTTCCTGCTCACAGAGGGGAGGAAGTCACCGATGAGGTGATCGATTCCGCTCAATCCGTCGTGTATGATCAAGCAGAAAACAGGCTTCATGTCCAAAAGGCCATCCTGCTCATGCTCTTGGAAAACACAAAATAAAATGGATAAAGAAAACGAAAACACAAAGATCACACCATCTGATCTCTCTTTCCTCAAAGGAGAGCTATCAAAAACCAACGTTCCGGTTGTCATGGAGGAGCTTGTAAAAAAAATTGCTTTCAACAAAACAGCCGGTCAGCTCAGCCATGAAGTCAAAATGTTTGACCCCCATTATGAGTATGAAGTCGGAGACCTCATCTACAAAGAATACAATGAGCCGCTGATTGTCAGCAGCAAAGGGACAGAACCCTTTGAGGGGGCTGTTGTCCTCAAGGTCATCAACAAGATCCCCTATGAAAGCTACAACTGCGAGATGCTCGAGGTTGATTACACGGGTGGCGGCACGTTCAGAAAACACATCGATTACATGAAAAAGACCAAAACGCAGGTCCTCCTCCCCAGCAATATCGATGGACAGGGCAAAGCGCCACAAATCCTGAAAAGAGACAAGGACCCAAGGTTGGATGAGCTGCCGATGACTGAAAAAGACCTCAAGAAGCTGCAAAAAAACCTTGAGGCAGCCTTGGCCAAGTCTGACATATTCTTCACCTGGAACAAGTTCTGGCATCTGACTGAAAAACGGATTCCCATACCAGCAAAGAAAATCAAGGAATTGGAAAAATATTTCCGGGAGACAAAACAGTCTGCGGCAACGACCGAGCTGGTGAATCGGCTGTTCAATCTGGATGTATCCCATGAGCTCTTTGACTTGCACTGCCTCAGCCTCAATTACGTGCTGGATAAAGAATACAAAAAGAATATCCTGTTTGTATCCCCAGAAGATAAAGGCAGATGGCTTCCGAAGGAAATCCTCGATTCCTTTTTTAAAAATCTCCCCCTTTCTCCGCGACGCGCAAAACTCCCTGATTTTGAGGAAGAGATGAGCATTAAGCTCACCAAGAGCCATAAATTCCCGCTCAAGGCGTATTTGACCTGGAGAGAGATCCTCTCTGGAGGAATACAGGTGCCGAAAAACCTCACCCGGGAGTTGTCTCATTCTAGAGAATATATCTTCACAGACGCAGAGACAGAGAAAGACTATACCGTCTATTTCTATCCATCTTCAGGCATCCTTCTCGGGCTAAAAGAGTTCTATGAAGAAAAAAACGTTCCCCAGGGCGCAAGCCTGACCCTCGAGAAAACAGGAGAGACTCGCTTTAGTTTCTGGCTGAAGAAATCAAAAAGAAAATTGACTCTTCTCAAGATCACCTACGACCCGAAGGAAGATACATTCCTGACCGAGGGCGAGGAAACCTTCACTCATTGCCTCCCGCACAAGATCATCCATATTGAGATCGATGCGCTGCGTAAACTTCTTACGTTCTATGATGAGAGAGAGAAAAAGGATCTTCGCGAGCTGCTGATACTCGTCTTTAAACATTTTGGTCTTGAGGCAGAGGCTTTGTCCCTTCATCATTTGAGAGCTTTTCATCTGGTTGATGTACTCAAACACACGTCCCAAGAAGATGTGGAAAAAACTTTGTTTATGTCCCCTGAATTCTTCCAATCCGAAAAGAATGCCGGAATATTCCTGTACGCCGAAAAGGTCAAAGGTGAAGAAGAGATGCTGGAGGAAGAAGCTTCCGCAGCCCCCTCTGATGTCGATGAAGCGGACCAAGTCGAGGAGTATCCCCAAGAGGGCGTCCTGGAGATAGGGACCGTCGGAGAGATTGAGGCTTTCGTCGAACTCCAAGAAGTCGAGGAAGTCGAAAAGCCTCTCGAAGTCAAACCAGAAGTGGAGGCTCCTGTTGCAGCGCAAGCTCCCGAGGTGCTTCCTATGCAAGAGCTGGAGCGGGAAAGAGCTGAAAAAGAGAAGAGAGAAAAAGTTCCCAAGAAGAAGAAACAGCGCATGAAACTGGAAGAAGAAAGAGTTCCCAGGAAGAGAAAGGGAGAGAAAAAACTCATCGAAGAACGCATTGAGTTGGAAGAATTTGAATTGGAAGCTCTTTTCGCTGTGAAGGCAGACACCGAAGCCAAAACGAAACGGGTTCCTGAAGGCCCGAAAAAAGAAGTGCCCCCAAAAGAAAAGAAAGAAGAATTCAAGCAGGTTCCTTCTGAAGAGCTCATGCACGGTATTTTCGGAGACATGCTCAAATCCGCACTCGAAAAAAAGAAAGACGAGAAAAAAGACGATAAGAAGATCACGAAAAAACCCCGGAAAAAACCTGAGAAGAAAAAATAAAAAAGGGAATGTCCGCATTTTTCGTGACGCTGTAACACTTTCAAATCACTATTCCGGCAGCGCCATAGCCTCGCTACTGTCCCTGAGGGAGTCGCAGAGTGAGGAGGCCACAAGACACTAGGGTCACGAGGACATGAGGTCTTTGATGAGTGCGTGGAAAAACACATCGGATGTGGTGATCATCGGAGGGGGGATTGTCGGAGCTTGCACGGCTTTCCACCTGGCAAAACGAGGGCAGAACAATGTTGTTCTTTGCGAAAGAGACCTCCTTGCTCAGGCCTCAACGGGGTTGTGCGTTGGGGGAATCCGCCAGCAGTTCTCCCACCCCGCAAACATTCTTCTTTCCCAAGAAGTTGTCCGCCTGTTCGAACGGTTCGAAGAGGAATTCGGCGTGGACATTCAGTTCCGACAGGCTGGATATCTTTTCCTTGTCCAAAACGCAGCCACCTGGGAGGACGTCCAACGAGGGGTTCGGGTGCAGCACAAGTACCATGTTCCTGTAGAGATCCTATCTCCAGAGGAGATCCAGTCGCGATGGGCCTATCTGGAAGTTCAGGATCTCAAGGGCGGAACCTTCTGCCGGGAAGATGGTTATGCAGATCCCTACAGCGTTGCGATGGCTTTTGCCAATGCCGCCAGAAAACTGGGCGTCAACATCCTGGAGCAGACCCGAGTCACCGGCATTCAGGTCGAACATGGCAGGATTCGAGGAGTTCAAACGTCTAAAGGCCCGATCTCCGCTCCGACAGTCATCAACGCAGCAGGGGCATGGAGCGCAGAAATCGCACGAATGGCGGGTCTGGAGCTTCCGGTAGAGCCCTATCGGCGCCAGGTCTTCGCAACAAAGGCTTTTGACCTGATCGCAAGACCCGTCCCCATGGTCATTGACCTGGACAGCCTATTTTACTTCCGCGGGGAAGACCCGTGTATCATTTTAGGAATGAGCGACCGCAAGGAGGCCCCCAGCTTTGACACCCATGTGGACAGGGATTTCCTGGAACGCGTAATTGATGCGGCGGTTGGCCGGGCGCCTGTTCTGGAACGCGCAGAAATCCTGAGGGGTTGGGGCGGATTGTATGCCATCACCCCTGATGAGAATCCTATCATCGGTGCCATCCCAGACATCGGAGGATTCTTCTGTGCTGTCGGTTTTTCCGGTCACGGTTTCCAGCATGGACCTGCTGTCGGCCGAATCCTCAGTGAGCTCATCTGCGAGGGGGCCTCGGACTTTGATTTGACACCATTTGCTTACAAAAGATTCGAAAAAATCCGAGGGAAAGGCGAGAGGAGAGCGATTTGAACCGGATGGATTTCAACTCTGGAATCATCGGTTGAAAATGAATCGCCTCGATAAACGGGGAGGTCATGCATGAAAATAAAAATTCTAACCAAAAAAGATATCCAGAACGCCATCGACATGGCGCAAGCGATACAAGCCGTCAGGCAAGCTTTTATTCGGTTTTCTCAAGGAAAAGCTGTGTCTCCACTGCGGACGCAGGTCCCGGTGGAGGACAGAGAGGGAGTCGTTCTTTTCATGCCGGCCTACTTGCCTGGATCCGAGTCTCTTGGAGCGAAAATCGTTTCTGTTTTCCCAAAAAACCTTCAATCCGGCCTGTCCACCGTCCATGCTGTTTTCGTTGGCCTGGATGCCAAAACCGGTTGTCCTTCATCTCTCTTGGACGGGACTTCCTTGACCGCCATTCGCACCGGAGCGGCTTCTGGCGTTGCCACAGACCTTTTATCCCGGTCCGATTCTAGAGTCGCGGCCATCTTTGGTGCCGGAGTCCAAGGCCGTACGCAGTTGGAAGCTGTGTGTACAGTCAGGACCATCACAAAAGTGTGGATCTTCGACCCGAACCCGGAAGCGGCTAAACTTTATGCTGACGAGATGCAACAGCGCGGAGATCCCATCCCCCAGGATATCTCCGTCGCTTCGACACCCAAACAGGCCCTCGAAAAGGCCGATATTGTCTGTACGGCGACAACCTCCTCCAGCCCTGTGTTTTCAGATGAAGACCTCTGCCTGGGCGTCCATATCAACGGGGTCGGCTCATACACTCCCGAAATGCAGGAGATCCCAAGCCAGACGGTCACCCGGTCCAAAGTCGTCGTCGACTCGATATCCGCCAGCCTCGCCGAAGCGGGAGATGTGATCATCCCTCTGCAGAACAACTTGATGGAAGAGAGCCGCATCCGCGGGGAGATCGGACAGGTCGCAGCCGGATTAATCCCGGGAAGGGAATCGGATTCTGAAGTGACTTTTTTTAAGTCCGTGGGACTGGCTGTCCAAGATGTGGCGACCGCTTCTTTAGTTCTCAAAAGAGCCCGAGAACTCAATCTGGGCACTGACATTGATCTATAGCCCTTTTTTTTGATAGAGAAGCAAACTCGCAAAGAGGAGACCACAGATGGAAACCATATGGAATCCCCCGGAAGACTGGATCCGGATCAGGACGATAGACGTCCACGCAGAAGGAGAGCCCCTTCGGATCATCACCGAAGGATTCCCCCCTCTCTTGGGAAAATCCATCCTGGAGAAACGCAATCACATCCAGCTCGCATACGATCATCTCCGGACCGCTCTCATGTGGGAGCCCAGGGGCCATGCAGACATGTACGGGTGTATTCTCACCGAACCCGTCACTCCTGATGGAACGATCGGTGTCATCTTCCTTCACAACGAAGGATACAGCACGATGTGTGGCCATGGGATCATCGCCCTGGTCACCGCGGCTCTCGAGACCGGCATGATCGATAACAAAGAGGAAAATCCGGTCGTCAAAATAGACACTCCAGCCGGTCGGGTGACAGCCACAGCACATAAGGCCGGCCGCAGGGTGGAGAGTGTCTCCTTCGAGAATGTCCCCTCCTTTGTCTATGCGCGGGACCAAATCGTGTCCATTCCTGGTTTAGGAGAGATCCGGTATGATGTGGCTTATGGCGGAGCCTTCTATGCCTTTTGTCAAGCGGAAGAGTTCGGCTTGAAACTTCTGCCTGAGGAATTTGCCGATCTCATCTCTATCGGGATGCGGATAAAACATGCAGTGATTGCAGGACTGCTCATCCGTCACCCCTTTGCAGAAGAACTCGGCTTCCTCTACGGCACAATATTTTTGGGCCAAGCCCAATCAGAGGGCCATCACAGCCGGAACGTGTGTGTATTTGCAGGGGGGGAAGTGGACCGAAGCCCCACAGGAACAGGAGTCAGTGCCCGTGCGGCGATCCATTTTGATCGCGGGGAAATCGGGTTGGATGACCCCTTCGTGGTGGAAGGCATCTTGGGAACATGCTTCACTGGGAGAGTCGTCAGGACGACAGAATTCGGCCCCTACCCAGCCGTTATCCCAGAGGTCACAGGCAGTGCCCACATCACCGGAAGGAATGAATTCCTGATTGACCCCAGCGATCCAATCAAGCACGGTTTTTTCCTGCGTTAGGGCCTCGTCCGGGTTCTCCGACTCACCCCATTGACAAGTCTTTTATAAAACCCCTTGACCGAGCCTCTCTGTCAATCCGTATAGAGGGCGTCCAGGGCTGGATCGCCCCAGCGCAGAATCTCCACGCTTGATTTTTCCGCGGAATCCCAGAGATTTGGG
>Ga0307425_1000003_pt1 | contig 113858 bp, 118 predicted proteins | sample SalMarWE160330MG_FD_202152 | JGI IMG/M metagenome (GOLD analysis project Ga0307425, IMG submission 202152) | Salt marsh sediment microbial communities from the Plum Island Ecosystem LTER, Massachusetts, United States - WE1603-30 | ecosystem: Environmental > Aquatic > Marine > Intertidal zone >... | reverse complement strand
GCGCGTGGTCGGGCACCTTCACTCGAAACTGCAGCCGGCCGAGATCAAAAAGGACCTCTTTTTTTGGCTTTTCACTTCTAGCATTCCACATTTGGACACATCCTCTCTGTGATTTTTTCCACTATACCATGGATTCGTAAAGCATGAAACATGCCTCCCAGCATTCGGATGCATTGGGAGAGTGTATAACTGAAAGTAATAAAAAAAGAGAAGCATCCTTATTTCCGTGATGCCCTCAAGTCAAATGATAATAGCAGGAGCGAGTCACAGTCCATATTCGTCGAAGACCCCCCCACCCGCCACCATCCCGACTCATAAGGACAATGACTCCCTCTCTTTTACGTCTAATGCCCTTATCACAGAAATAAGGATGCTATCCAAAAAAAGGGGGGATTTGCAAAAAATATTACAGGGCGTTATAAAAGAGCAAGAGTGAAACCACAGGAAGGTATCGGTTTGATTGGGACCATCACGTATGATGTGATCCGCTCCGATTCTGGAGAGGTCTTTGCCGGCCTTGGGGGGATCCTTTACCAAGCAGCGGTTTGTTCTGCGTTGGCAAAGACTGTGTTTCTCTTCACCAATATCGGGGAAGGCATAGTAGACCGCGTGAAAAAAGCCGTAAGTCTCTGGCCTTCCCTCCGGTGGGCGGGGATCCAGCCTGTCCCCGGTCCTGGCAATCGAGTTCTTCTCCATTATCCGGAGAAAGGAGAGAGAAGGGAGATCCTCGAATCAGTGGTGCCCCCACTCGATCCCGATAAGGTTATCCAAAACTTGGACCAACTCCGCATGCTCATTCTCGTCTTCAATTCAGGGTTTGATATCGCTCTCGATAACTGGCGAAGAATCGTGGGCGCTTCCAGTTGTCCTCTTTGGCTGGATGTTCACTCGCTTGTTCTTTCAAGGGAACTGAATGTTCCTCGGACATATATCTCCAGCATCTCCTGGGAAAATTGGGCCGAGGGTGTGACCTATCTTCAGGCCAACAAAACAGAGTTGGCCTGTTTGATGGGTCAGGCCGGGAAAGAACTCGCTGAAGAGGGGATCAAACGATTCGGACAGAGAGCCTTTGACCTGGGCCTACGCGGCGTGTTCGTCACACTAGGAAGGGATGGCGTTTGGGTTTTAACTCCATTGAGAGCCCAAAGAATCGTCCCATCTCTCTCCGGAGAGGTCGTGGATACCACAGGATGCGGAGATGTCTTTTGTGCGGTGACAGCAAACGAACTGTCGAGGGGGGTTGATCCCTTTTCTGCGGCGGAAGCCGGAGTTGAGCTTGCAGCTCAAGCCACCGCTGTCAAGGGTGTCGAAGAAACGTTCACCCTCGTTTCCAGAATTGCCAGACAGCCGTGAACACCTGATCCCTGTCCCTGAATGGATATCAAACTCCATTGGTTTCAGTTTAGCCGAATCAATGTTTGATCTCATAGGCTAAGCTCCCTATCGCCGCTTCTTCGGCCCTAGCCAATCTCAATTTTGAGATAGCGAAGATTCTGAAGGAAGCGGAGATTGTCATTACGATCGGGAGAAGGTATTTTGACCTGGAATCTAGCTGCAAGAAGGATGTCGAAGATATGGGACTTTGCACCAACCCAGAGCGCAATGGTGAACTGGGATTTTATGACAGGGGAGCTGAGTTTTGGATGAATAATATCACATATTTGCCTTTTGGGAAGATAAAATTTGTGTTAGAATAGTGTTCAATGGAGAAGGCAAAAGAACCCAAACACCCGTGTTTTTGCGAGTATCTGAAGATTAATCAAGTTATCTACAATCTAAAGACGACAGACAAAATCCAAGCGCTGGAAGAACTTTTGGATGTTCTTGTCAAGCTCAAAATCATAAAAAACAAAAAACCTGTCCTGACTCGGATAATCGATAGGGAACGTTTGGTCACCACAGCTATCGGACACGGAATCGCGCTTCCCCATGCCCGATTGGATACTGGGGGGCATATCGCAGTTGTTGTCGGCCGGTCCGAGTCCGGGATTGATTTTGATGCGGTCGATGGCAAAAAAGTCCACCTCATCATCCTTATCGTCTGGAATCCTTCTATTCCCGGACTTTTTAACCATCTGTTCGCCGGCCTGGCTCAGTTTTTGATCAAGCCGGATTTCAGAAGAAGGCTTTTTGAGGCGGAGAGCAAAAAAGAGCTATACAAACTACTCTGTGAGATCGAACTCACTCTCCTTCCTTCGGAGGATAAGATCATCCATCGCGCCGGACTTCTTTGGAAATTGCAGAAGATCGAGATTCAGAAAAAAAAGTCGAATAAGGCAAAGAAAAAAGAACTGCAGAAGCAGGCGAATTTGATCAGGGACGAGCTGGACGACGCCCTTTTGGACAGATTCGATAAGCTCATGGAGCGTTACGGATTTGCCGTAGCCGAATTGGAAGAAGGCGCTTGTCAAGGGTGTTTCATCAATGTGGCCACCGGGATGCGCTCAGCGATCGAAGGCAGCGATGATATCTATATCTGCGAGAACTGCGGGAAATACCTTGTAGCCAAGAAGAAGGCCAAATAGCACACACTCAATCGAGATCTCACATCCCAAATTTCCGAGTCAATTCTAAAATATCAAATTATCAGGTCCAGACTTACCTGTGAGATGTCTTGCATAAATTCCCACAATTCATGAACAAACATTCAAGCGTGAGATCCTATTCATAAGTTGGGGAGGCTTCTATGAGTTGTGCGCAAGTTGACTTTAGCGGACGGTCTGGGTTGCAAGAATAGCCGGCTTCAGGAGGCGGTAGACAGGGTAGGCCTGCGGGTTCCGTTGCCACTGGGGAACAATGTACTTATCAAAATAATTCCACACCAGGAGGCCGTCATCGCTTTCGGCTTCCAGAAGGTAAGCCGCCAGGTTGCCAAGGGGTTGTGCCGTGCGGATGAGGAGTGTGCCCTTGGGAAAGTCCTTTTTTTCGATGGTATATTCCCCTTTGACGGAATTCGGGCGGTGTCCTTGGTAGATCCTTTCCGCTCCTTTGACCTCTGTGATCTGGAAAAATTCCACCTCCAGGCTTACACGGTTAGTCAATTTTTCCACCAGGATCCCGTGTTGATGGAGCTTTGTGACGATATCTGCATCGGCAACTGTCATCAAGTAGGCAAAGGGGAATGGGATGCTGGTTTTTGGGTGATAGTCACAGTAATAGGGTATGGTATAAGTTCTCTCAATATCGGTTTTTTTGACCCTCGGCCAGCTTTGCGCATCGGGATTGACCTCCATCTCCCACCCCAGAATCGTCACAGGGTCCTTGAGGGGCTTTAGGTCGTAGCTTGTGGCAAACCTGTCCGATTCCGCAGGATTTAGGCCTTTTTGGATTGTCCGTTGGTCTGTCTCCTGGATGAGCTGCTGGATCTCATTGTTGTGGTTATAACAATAATCGAGCACTGTCCGGAGGAAAAAATAATTGCTGTACACTCGGGTTTTGTAATCGGCGTAGGCATAGTTTTCCAACAAAAGGGCCATCCTGTTCCGGAGGCCGATGTAATTTGTGATGTAGCGGGATTCAGGACCGGCCGGCTGCCAGCCTTTTTCCGGATCCCTAGGGTCCAAAAAATTCCCGTAGGGGATGGAGAGTGTGTTATATTTGTCCTTCAGAATTTTATTCACCCAGGGCATCATACTCTCCCTTATGTAGCTGATGATGGACAGGTCTCCGTTCGGGTTTAGGGGCCAGGCATAAGTGACCGGCTCTTTGTGGTAGGAGCCGTTGGTTGTGTGACAGTCGACAAGGAGGACGGGGTCCCACCGGTTGAGCACATTGCGGGCCAAACCCTGAACTTCGGGGCTCTCCATCTTGATGCCGTCCCTGTTCAGGTCGAGATTCTGGCCGTTGTACCGGATGCCAACGCCCTCTTCAGGACCGACCTGGTTTCTTCTGTTTGCCTTGCTGATCTTCTCATTCCCGTCTGCGTTGAAGATCGGTGCAATGAGGATGACAAGCCTGCCCAAATAAGGGCGGTCTCTGTCAAGAAGGATATCCCTGGCCAACATCAACGATGCCTCTTTCCCCTCAACTTCTCCCGCGTGTATATTGGCCTGGATGTAAACAACGAGCCTCTTGTCGTGCCGGAGTTCCAGTGGAGATGTTGGGGGGGGCGCCCCGATGACAAGGAGAGGAACGTCCCGCCCCTCCGTGCTCACGCAGAGAGTCTCCACCCGAAGGGAGGGGCTCAGCCCCTGGAGTGAGTTTATGAATGTTTGGACATCCGCATACTGAGACGTTGCGGTGAAATTGCTGGATTCAGCCACTGTTTTTAGCTCTTGATCGGCGGCTGCCGAAGGCAGAAACGAAAACGACATATGGACAGAGCTAAACAAAAGAGCAGCGAGCAAAAACACAGGGTTTTTTAATGTTTTCATTTGCAAGGTCCTTCCTGGTTTATTTCATGAATTGATGGATGAAAAGTGTATACAAGTTTAGATAAAATCGCAAGGCGAACTAGAGAATCGGTAAGGATCCTTATTTCCGTGATGCTCCTAAGTCAAATGTTAACAGCAGAAGGTCGTCACTGTCCATATTCGTCGAAGACCCCCCCACCCACCACCATCCGACTCATAAGGACAGTGACTCGCTCTTTTTTTCGTCTAATGTGTCTATCACGGAAAGAGGGATGCTTCCAGAGAATCGAATGAGAGAGTCCTGTTCCTCTTTAGAGTTCCCTTCCTGAATGGCATCTTCCCCATGAGGTTTATCGCACTTTGCATTTTTATCTCGTCTGATCGATAATATATAATCGAACACAGGAAACGCTCAGAAACTCAAAGTCTGCTTAAAAACAAAAGAATACGAACACAAAATGAGAAAAAAATGATGTTTTTTGGCGTGAGCGTAAAAAAAGAAGAGGCCCTCCGCGAAAAAATGGAACGCCTGGGAATTCGCGAAGAGGACCTTGTTGAGAAGTTTATCCGTTCCAGCGGACACGGCGGCCAGAAGGTCAACAAGACTTCGACATGTGTTTATCTGAAACACCTGCCCACAGAGATCGAAGTCAAATGCCAGAAAGAAAGATACCAGAGCCTGAACAGGTATCATGCACGAAAGATTCTGACTGACAAGATCGAAGCCCTGATCTTGGGCAAGGAGAGTGAAGAACAGCAAAGGATCGAAAAGATACGCCGCCAGAAGAGAAAACGTTCAAAAAGGGCCAAGATGAAGATTCTGGAGGCGAAGAAAAAACAGTCTCAGAAAAAAGCCGGTCGGCGTTTTCGTCCTTCAACTGAAGATATGGAACGCTGAGTCGGATCAGCATCAGTCTTTGCGAGGAGAGAACTCAGATATCTTTTTTGGGATTTTACCCGTCATCGCGGGAAAAAGGCAAGCTTTGAAAATGGATACTACAGAGCGGTTCGGGAGGCTCAGGGATCTGGGCTAGATCAAATGAAATAAAAATCCATGAATGTGACTTTGACCTTAAATTGGGAGAGGGTTCACAAAGCGAGTCTTAAAAGAGTATTCAGCAGCAGGTTCGTTCCCTTTTCCAGGTCGTCCCAATTGATCTTTTCTTGGGGGGAATGGCTGATTCCATCCTCACAGGGGATAAAGATCATCCCGACATCGGCGATGGCGGCCAAGATCTGCGCATCATGACCCGCCCCACTGGGCAGAGTCATGCAGGGATATCCCAGAGCTTCACACTCTTCCTTTAAGATGTTGATGATGTGTGATGGGATCGTAACAGGCTCTGTTCTGTCCACAACTTTGAATTGGAATTCCAAGCCCCTCGCGGATGCCGTTTCTTTAGCGAGGGAAAGCAAGCGTTGCTCCATATCCTGCAGTGTCTCTTTAGATGTGCTCCTGAAATCGAGAGAAAAATCCACACGGCCTGGCACTATGCTGAAACCTCCTGGATGAACGGCCACTTTTCCTACAGTCACCATACTTCCGTAATGTTGAGTGGCCACATATTGTGTGGCCTTGAGTGCAAAATCGGAAAGACCGAGGAATGCATCTTTCCGGAGCTCAAAAGGAGTTGTTCCTGCATGACTGGCCCTTCCCAAGAAACAGCACAAGCAGTAATTTTTTCCGGCGATGCAATCTACGATGCCAATGGGCTTCTCCTCTGTTTCCAACACGGGGCCCTGTTCGAGATGGAGTTCCAGAAAAAAGTCTACATCTGGTTTCTGTTTATGCGCGTCCATGATGCTGTCTATGGAGAATTCTGTGCTGCTGAGTATGTCTGCAAGGGGATGACCGAATTGTGTGCTACTCTCTTCCAGCATCTTCCGGTCGAGAAGGCCGACAAAGGCACGGCTTCCCAGGAAATCACCCACAAGATTTCCCTCTTCATCCGTGAACGAGGCCAATTCCAAGGGTTTTTTCAGCTTCAGGCCTTCCTTATTTATCCTTCGCAGGCATTCCAAACCTGCAAGCACTCCTGCTGAGCCGTCATACATACCGCCGTTAATGACTGTGTCGATGTGTGATCCCACCATTACTGCTTTTCCCGGAGCGTCGATGCGGCCGAAGATGTTTCCCGCTCCATCCTGGCCGTAGATCAACCCTGCGCCTTGGATCCTCTCCTTGAGCCAGGCGCGGGCCTCAAGGTCGGCTTTGCTGAAAGAAGGCCTGCTGATCCCTCCATTCGCGTCGCGTCCGATCTGACCCAATTCTTCAATCTCTCTTTTTAATCTGTCGATATTTATTTTCATGATAAAATTGTTATTCCTATTTGAGGAGTTCGACCATTTCCCGTACGGCTTTGTCCACGCCGACGATCGCAGAACGGGCGACGATGGAAAAACCTATGCTGAATTCTGTCAACTCAGGGATCTTGGCGATAGGGCCGACGTTCTTGTAATCCAGGCCGTGTCCGGCATGGACCTCCAGTCCCATCTTGTGTCCGAGTTCGGCGATTCTTCTGACTTCTGCTAGAGCTTTATCGCGTTTTTTTCCAGGTTTGAGCTCAGAATATCTGGCTGTGTTGATCTCGATCAAATTCGCACCTACATCCCGGCAGGCAGTGACCTGGTTGATATCGGGATCGACAAAAATACTCACCCTGATCCCTTCTTTTTGTAATGCCTGAATATGAATTTTCAGATGATCCTTGTTCCCCATTACATCCAGGCCTCCTTCAGTGGTCAGTTCCTCTTCCCTCTCAGGAACGAGAGAGACGAAATCGGGCTTTACATTCAGTGCGATGGCTTTCATCTCCTCAGTGGCGGCCATTTCGATGTTGAGTTTGGTTTTTATCGTCTGTCTAAACAGGGCCAAATCCCTTTCCTTGATATGCCGCCTGTCCCCTCTTATATGGCAGACAATCCCTTCTGCACCTGCCTGCTCTGCCAGGAGCGCCGCCAGCACAGGTTCAGGCTCATCGCTGCGCCGGGCTTCTCTTAGGGTGGCAAAATGATCCACGTTGACCGCAAGCTTCATATGTCCCTCCATGTTTTGAGTGAAGTGGAAACTTCAAACACACAAAGCAAAAAATACTTGAAGATTTATTTTAGTACAAAACAACAAACTTTTCACCTTTTGAGTTTGGCGGATAAGCATCCCTATTTCCGTGATAAGGGCATTGGAGGCTCTCCTTTCCCTCCGGTCAAGGAACCATGGCCGCTCAACCTTCAAACGGTTTTCTCCACCACATAATCTGATTTTTCGGAATTCTTTTCATGACGGATATAGAGATCATCCGATAAAACTTACTTGAGGTGCTTAGAGATGACAGTTGCCAATTGCTCGGCGTAACGTTCGATCTGCGTCTGATCGGGGCCTTCGATCATGATGCGTGCGAGGGGCTCTGTCCCTGAATACCGAACATTCAGGCGGCCGGAATTTGAGAGGAGGTTTTTTACGTCTTCAATGGCATTTACAATCTCGGGATATTCTTGGAAATCCCGTTTTTGGGACACAGGCACATTCTTGAGGATTTGCGGATACTCCTTAAATCCAGCTGTCAACGCGGAAAGAGTGGTGTCTTTTTCGGCCATGACTTCGAGCATCTTTATACTCGTGAGGATCCCGTCGCCCGTGGGGCAATCATCGAGAAAGATCGTATGTCCGGATTGTTCACCCCCCAGGTTCGCTTTGAGCTTCATCATTTCTTCGAGCACATATTTGTCGCCGACTTTTGTCCGGATAAGTTTCAGCCCGAACTCTTCCAAGCCTTTTTCCAGGCCCATATTGCTCATCGTAGTTGCCACCACTGTGTCTGTCTTCAGGCGGCGCTTTTCCTTCATGAATCGAGCGAGGACAAACAATGTGTGGTCCCCGTTCAAGATCCGTCCTCTTTCGTCGACCCACAGAGCCCTGTCCGCATCCCCATCATAGGCCACACCGATGTCCGCGCGTATCTCTACGACTTTTCTGGCCAAATTTTCAGGATAGAGGGACCCACACACTTTGTTGATATTCGTCCCATCAGGTGAAGCATTTATGGCTAAAACATCGAAACCCAGATCAGAAAATACCATGGGCGCAATGTGCGAACTGGCACCGTTGGAACAGTCAAGGACGACTTTTATTTTTCGGGGAAGCGGGACACGTTCAAATCCTCTTTCTAAAAACTGGATATAGTCTTGACTCAACGCGTTCTCAGTCGAAATGGCGATGTCCTTTCTTTGGACAGAACGACGCGACTCGATTATGGCTCTTTCCAGAATCTCTTCCCAGGTGTTCGCAATTTTTATTCCCTGAGGGGAGAAGATCTTAATGCCATTATCCTGATAGGGATTATGGGAAGCGGAGATCACAACCCCTGCTGAAAACGCATGTTTTTTCGTGAGGAAGGAGATCGCTGAGGTCGGGATGAGCCCCGCGGACACAACTTCTCCGCCAGAATCTTTGATCCCATGGAACAGCGCCTGCTCGATCCATTCCCCGGATTCCCTTGTATCTCGCCCGATGATCACATGGTGCGGTAATTGTTCGGCATCTAGCAATTTTATCAGTGCATATCCGAGATTATATACAGAGTTGTAATCTAGAGGATACTCTCCGGCAGTGGCTCTTATGCCGTCAGTGCCAAATAATTTTTCCGTGGTCATAATACTTCCTTTTCCTCAAAAAGAATTATTATACGGAAACGCGGGGATGATTCAAGTGGGAGCTTGGTTTTTCCTCTTTGTTTTTATCTCAGGTTTCTTCTCTGTCTCTGTGTTTTCCTCTTTGGTGACCTCTCCCTGGATGAGGAGTTTCACAAGGACCTTTGTGTCCGATCCCACGAGTTCCAAATCCGGATCGGGGAGGATGAGATCGGCCTCGACTTCTGTGGATTGCGTTAGTAGAGAGATGTCCACGGGTGTTGTTCGGACTTTGGCTGTATCCAAAACTTTGCTCTCAGGCCCTCTAACCAAAATCTCTGTGGGAACCAATTCGACCTTTTTCAGGATCAAACCCTCCTGGAGTTTTCCGATGATATTCGCTTCGATGGGCATAACGATCTCCCGTGCCCGTTCTAGTTCGATGTCCACTTGACGGGGGTAGATCTCTTTGATCTCCGCTCCGGCAGGAATACTGACCATGTTTTTATTCAAGGGATACTGTTTTTGATCGACGCTGGCTCTGGAAAGGTCCAGCACTGCGTGGACATTGGCTGCTGATATCTGGGGGATAAGACGGTTAGATGCTCTGATGGTCACGTTGAGACTTGGTTGGATTTTCTCCACCAACTCCATATGGGGCGGGATGTTGTAGAGTTCCAGGGGAACCGTTATGGTTTTCTCCGTGTACATCTTTTCCTCTGGAATGAGGGTCAGCCACAAAAGCAGGGCCATAATAAAGGAGAACAGTTTAAGGCCCCAATTTCTCAAGAATACGTTTCGTAGAAGTTTTATAATCATTATCTGAAATACTTTAAGAGGGCTTCTTTAAGCTGCTCTTTGCTAAGGCACCGTTTCAATTTCCCTTTTGTAGCCAGCGATACCGTCCCCACTTCTTCGGAGACAACGATAACAGCCGCATCCGTCTCTTGAGAAAGCCCAAGGGCTGCTAGGTGCCGTGTGCGCGTCTGGAATTCTTCGCCCAAATTGTGGACCGCGGGAAGAGGAAGAAGCGCACCTGCAGCCAGGATCTTGTTCCCGCGGATTATGACCGCCCCGTCATGGAGAGGCGAATGGGGAAAAAAGATGCTGACGATGAGGTCTTTGGAAAGTACCGCGTCGATATTTGTTCCTCTGTCTGCATAGCTCTTCAACGAGATTTCCTTCTCGATAGCGATGAGTGCGCCGATTTTTTTGGCAGAAAGATAATCCACAGCGAGGAAGAGGTCTTCCAGCCTGTCTTGGAAAGCTTTTCCAGAAGATGATTTTCGGAAAGACTGGGACCCAATTGTGGTCAAAAATCGCCGGATCTCTCCCTGGAAAAGGACGATGATCGCTATGATGGAGTAATTGATGAAGTTCTGGATGAGCCAATGGGAAGCGGTCAGGTTTCCCCAGCGCGTGATAAAAAAGAGAATTCCGACAATCGCGATCCCGATGGCCATCTGATAGGATTTTGTGTCTTTGATCAAACGGAAGAAGGAATAGAGGATGAATGTGATGAGAAGAATATCCAAGAAGTCACCGATCGTGAAGCGTTGGAGAGCATTGATGATATTAGTTAGCATGACTTCTCTTGAATTCTCCTCTGTGTGCGAAAAGTCCGGCTGCCCACATGTCGTCCAAAATGGCTTCAGCTACAAGAATCGCTCTTTTGATCGGAGCCACATCATGCACTCTCAGGATGTGTGCGCCCTGGATAACGCTGATCACTGCAGAGGCCAGAGTCCCTTCCTCTCGTTCTCTGGGAGGAACGTCCAAAATCTTTCCGATGAAGGATTTCCGGGAGATACCCACAAGAATGGGCTGGTCAAGAGTGGCAAAGTCGCTGAGATTTCTGATCAGAGTCAAGTTGTCCTCAAACCTCTTCCCGAATCCGATACCCGGGTCGAGGATGATATTCTCTTTTTTTATTCCATTCTTTATGGCAAGTTGTATCTGTTTTTCGAGGAAGGCCTTTATCTCCACGATCACGTTTTTATAGGTGGGCCGTCGCTGCATTGTTTTGGGGGTACCTTTCATGTGCATGAGAATAACAGGAGCATCAGTTTGAGCAGCGACAGAAAGCATCTTCGGGTCATTCCTGAGAGCGGTAACGTCATTGATGATGTTTGCGCCTTCTGCGAGTGCGGCTATTGCGACCTCAGATTTTGATGTATCCACAGAAATCAGGTTCCGGGTGTGTTTCCTCAACCCTGATATCACGGGCAGAACTCGCTTGAGCTCTACATCCGCCGGAACAGGGTCTGACCCAGGACGTGTACTTTCTCCGCCCACGTCGATAATGTTGGCCCCCTCGGAAAACATCCTCAATCCGTGTTCGATGGCCTTGTCCTTCTCAAAAAAAAGGCCACCATCTGAGAATGAATCGGGGGTAACGTTGAGGATCCCCATTATCCAGGTTCGACGACCCAGAATATAATTCTTATCGTTAACTTGGAGATTGTACTCTTTCCTCACTTTTATGCTTGAACCGGTTCCACCTTAGTTGGGGCTTTCGTTTTTTTGGAGACCTTCTTGGTATCCTTGGGTTTAGTTTCTTTTCTCTCGGAGGTTTTCGTTTTTTGTTTTTTCCCAAAGACGATGAGTTCGATCTCGTCCGAGTTCAAAACCTCTTTTTCGAGCAGAGCCTCAGCAATCTTGACCAATTTGTTCTTGTTCTTCTCTATAAGGTCCTTGGCTCGGTCGAAATTTCTGGTAATGATTTTTTTGACTTCTTCGTCGATGTGTTCTGATGTTTTTTCACTGAAATTCTTGTGCATGGTCAGGTCTTTACCCAAAAAGATCAGGTCATCCCGCTCACCGAATGTCAGTGGTCCCAGGTCAGACATCCCGTACTGGCAGACCATCTTTCGGGCGATTTCTGTTGCCTTTTCGAAATCGTTGGCTGCGCCTGTGGTCGATTTATTGAGGAACATATTCTCTGCCACGCGTCCGGCCATGAGCACAGACAGTTGTGCTTCGAGGTATGCCTTCGAATAGGTGTAACGGTCATCGAGCGGAAGCTGTTGGGTCACACCCAGTGCCATGCCCCGCGGGATGATGGTGACTTTGTGAATGGGGTCCGCTTCAGCAATCAAGGCCGTTAAAAGGGCATGTCCGGCTTCATGGTAGGCGGTGCTCTTTTTCTCCTCGTCGCTGATGATCATGCTCTTACGTTCAACGCCCATGAGGACTTTGTCCTTGGCGCTTTCCAGGTCCGGCATCATTACGCTTTCCTGGTTGTTTCTGGCTCCGAGAAGTGCCGCTTCATTCACGAGGTTAGCCAGGTCAGCCCCAGAAAATCCAGGGGTTGATCGGGCGAGAACGCTGAGATCCACATCCTTTGCCAACGGGATTTTCCTTACATGGACCTTGAGAATTTCTTCCCGGCCTTTGACATCGGGCATGTTGACCACGATTTGCCTGTCGAATCGTCCGGGTCGTAGCAGCGCTGAATCTAAAATATCCGGCCTGTTTGTGGCAGCGATTAGGATTACGCCTTCGTTGGAGTCAAATCCGTCCATTTCCACAAGGAGTTGGTTGAGGGTCTGTTCCCGCTCGTCGTGTCCGCCGCCGAGTCCGGCGCCTCTCTGCCGGCCAACGGCGTCTATCTCATCAATGAATATCAGGCAGGGAGCCTGCTTTTTCCCTTGGTCAAAAAGGTCTCTGACTCTGGAGGCTCCGACTCCGACAAACATCTCGACAAAGTCAGACCCACTGATGGAGAAGAAGGGCACACCGGCCTCTCCAGCCACAGCTCTCGCTAGAAGCGTTTTGCCCGTGCCTGGAGCTCCCACTAGAAGAACGCCTTTAGGGATGCGGCCTCCTAGCTTCTGGAATCTTTTTGGGTCTTTCAAGAATTCGATGATCTCTTGAAGCTCTTCTTTGGCTTCCTTCACTCCGGCCACATCCTGGAACGTCACCTTTTTCTGGACACCTGAGAAAAGTTTAGCGCGGCTTTTTCCGAATGAGAGGGCCTTGTTTCCTCCTGCCTGCATCTGGCGCATGAAAAATACCCAGAACAGAATGAGGAGGATGATCGGGAACCAGGTGAACAGGTAAGAGAACCAAGGGCTGCGGGATGTGTCTTTGACGACGATGCTCACTTTGTGTTCCCGGAGAATCTTCACGAAGTCGTCGAACTGGGTGGGGGATACTGACTTGAACTGGGAATTGTCCACATATTTTCCTTTGATCTGGTTTCCGCTGATGGTAACTTCTGAGACCTGGTCGGTTTCGACTTGGTCCATAAATTCACTGAAATTGACGTCTTTAATTGCCGCAGCTGGATTCTGAAACAGGCTCCAGAGCACGATGATGATGATGCCTGCAGCTACCCAGAAGAGCAGATTTTTATATGTTTTAACTGGTCCCTTCCGTCTTGGTTTGTCCATAGTACTTTTCCTCAATCATTTTAACACGATTTGTGAGAATTGTTAACAAAACTCTTCGGTTTTGTCGGAATTATTTCTCATATCAGGAAACAATTCCGGAACGGGCGAAGCTTCCATCTCTGAATACGCGCTTTGACCCATAATTATTCACCAATCTGTGCCATTCCACCGTCAAAAGGTATGGGCCGTTCCCCAAAGGGACCGTTTTCGGATGGAACGGGTTGACTGAAAACCTAACTTCTTGTAATATGTTACTCCCTCGGTGGGGCTGTAGTTCAATTGGGAGAACGCTTGACTGGCAGTCAAGAGGTCGTGGGTTCAAATCCCATCAGCTCCACCATCTGTTACCCAGTAAGGCCATGATTTTGATTTAGCATGAGTTAATTTAGCTGAGTCTTTTTAACACAATTTGTCCACATATTGACCACACAGATTTAATGGGCAAATCTATTTATAGTTGACTCTTCTCCCACAAATCCATATCCTGTTCTCAGCAACGAAGGGGAGGATGATAATTGATGTCCTAAATGCAATTCACAAGGTATCGGACAATCAAAGAAATTCAGAGGGGAAGAAATCTTTCTCAACTTTAAAAAAGAATTTAAGAAAGATCTAAAATCATGAACTTCATTCAAAACGAATTTTTAAACTTAACAGGATGATTTAACATGGAAGACTTATACACTTGCATCCTTTGTGATAGCGACAATATTACATCAGTTTGCCAACAAAACAATTTCTTCCAATGCAGCTCATGTGGACTCATTTTTGATAATCCTAGACCTTCTCTAAAAGAAATAGCTGATTATTACGCCAGTGAGCAGCAATATGTTCTTTGGCTATCACAAGAAGGAGAAAGAGACAAACTATGGGAACGACGCCTCAAACTCATTCAAAAATATGTTTCTTCGGGAGATCTCTTGGATGTAGGAACTGGAATAGGTCAATTCCTAGTACATGCGAGAAGGGCATTTGATGTTCTAGGAACAGAAATTTCTAAAGATGCGATAAAAATATCTCGAGAAAAATATGGCCTTGAAATCCTAGAAGGGAGTATTGAAAATATTTTTATCGATAGGAAGTTTGATGTCATTTCGCTTATTCACGTTTTAGAACATGTCCCGTTTCCGAGACAATTTATTGAATCTTGTTTACATTATTTAAAACCAAATGGGCACATTTTTATTGCCGTTCCCAATGATATTGAAAACATTAAAACTGTTTTAAAAAAAGTATATGCAAAAGTTTTTTATAAAGGAAATAAATACGGTAAAATTGGCCTTATGCGAATAGATTTAAAGAATAGCCAGAGAGAGATTCACTTATCACATTTTACTTCAAAAGTACTTTCCCATCTTCTAAAATCACTTAAAATGGAAATTTTAGAGGTTTCTCTTGATCCCTTTTCTGTTCATCGTGGCATCCAGAAATGGAAGCACCTCATTTTTTACTATTTATGTCGGTTGATCTATATTATATCTGGTCGAAATTTTTATGAAACAATATGGATTGTCGCTAGAAAAAATCCCTCAAATTGTGAAATTCCAGACTTCAATTGACGGATTTATACCATACCCACGCTTCAAGATTATCCGAGGCAACGGTCCCTCCGACGAATATTCAAGTACTGCTTGGACATAGCAAAGTGAACAAGACATAAAGGTACATTCAATCCTCAGAAGAACAGAAGAAAGAAGCCGTTGACCGGTAAACCAGTGGGACATGAGTCATTCAAACGCTTCTAGCTGATTGGTATGAAAGCACTTAAAAATTAAATCACTAATCCTGACCAAGATCTGTTGCCCCCATAGACTCAACTAGGCTAGGACAATCCGCACGCTAGTCTAGTGAACTTCACAAGCATATAGAGCCAGTTGACTCTTCCCTCACAAATCTATATCCTTATCTTAGCAACGAAGGGGACGATGATATCTCAGTGCCCTAAATGCAAAGAAGAGAATCCGGACGATTCTGTTTTCTGTACAAAATATGGTACTCAGATAAGTGAATCCGAGAAGAGGCCACTTCCCACTCAGACTATAGAAGCGCCCAAAGAAGAACTCACCTCAGGATCGACATTCGCAGGACGCTATCAGATCATTGAAGAATTGGGCAAAGGAGGAATGGGGAAGGTCTATGTTGCTGAGGATACTAAACTTGCCCGCAAAGTGGCAATTAAGGTATTGCCATTTGAAATGGCTGCCGACCCTGATCGACGGGAACGTTTCAAGCGTGAAGCTAAGGCCATAGCAGCATGGCAGCGGCGCATGAACAGGGGATAATCCATCGAGATCTAAAACCAGAGAATATCTTTATCACAAAAGAAGGACGAGTCAAGATCCTTGATTTTGGACTAGCCAAGCGTGAGACTCTGCAAAAACCGGGAAGTTTTGCAGAAGTGACAATGACCGAAACCACGGAACCAGGAATGATCATGGGCACGGTCGGTTATATGTCCTCTGAGCAGGTCCGCGGTCTGGATATAGACCATAGGTCGGATATATTTTCCTTCGGTACAATTTTTTACGAAATGCTCACAGGTCAAAGAGCTTTTCATGGTGAATCCCCTGCTGATACTATAAGCGCCATTCTTAAAGAAGATCCCATAGAGTTCTCAAAGATGAACCTGACTGTTTCTCCTTCCTTGGAGAGAATTGTCCGTCGGTGTCTCGAGAAACGTCCAGAGCAGCGCTTTCAATCAGCCCGGGATATTTCATTCACAATAGACTCACTCTCTGATTTGGCAGTAGAAACCTCATCAGATTTTATTAGAGACGATCGTCAGAAAAAGGTAGTCGTCCCCACAAAAGAGTCCTTTTTTGCAGAACGTGTACAAAAGACTTTTATTAAGAGTTTTTTATCATCACCTATCAGAGTCATCGCCTCAATCACAACGATATTAATTCTAGCTACGCTAGCCATCTGGATGATGCGTCCTTCACCTCTCTTGGGTTTCGGCGAGAGGGATTGGATTCTCATTGCCGATTTTCAACATCCAGATGACGAAGCCGATTTAGGACGCGCACTCTCATTAGCTCTAAGAGTGGGTCTCCAGGAATCGCACTATGTTAACGTAGTCTCTAACTCACGGATTGAAAGCACGTTGGAGCTGATGCAGAAGCCAAAAGATTCTTAGATAGATGGACCAATAGGGCGTGAGATCTGCCAGCGCGCTCAAATCAAAGGACTTCTTGTTCCAGCGCTCAGTGTGGTTGGGAACGATTATCTTTTAACTCTAAATGTTGTCGAGCCTGTTTCAGGTGACACAGTAGCTAGTTTTGCAGAGCGTTCTCCTAAAGATGGTAAATTGATCGACAGTCTCGATTCAATTATCCAACGTCTCCGTGAGGATTTGGGAGAATCTCTCAAAGCTTTACAGTCAGAAAGAAAGTCACTTGCCGCAGTTACCACAGGATCTCTAGAGGCTCTCAAACGATACTCTGAGGGGCAGAAAGCTTGGAACCAAGGGAGATATGAGGAAGCTGTGCAACACTACCAAGAAGCAGTGAAAATAGATAAGGACTTCGCGATGGCTTATGCAGCGCTAGGAAATGCTTATTCTTCTTACATTTATCACAAACTAGAAATCGCTAAACAAAACTACGAAGAGGCGCTTTCACGATTGGGCCGTGTTGGAGCATACGAAGAGTATATCATCCAGGCGCTATATTATGGCAGTTTGGGTCGTCAAGAAGATGCTATCCGTTTTTATAATCTGCACTTAGAGCGATATCCTGATGACAATACTGTGCTTTATAACTTGGGAAATATGTATAGAGCCATGGGAGATACTGCCATGGCAATTATCAAATACCAGGAAGCGCTTCGAATTGATCCTTTGGATAGAAAAATCTGATCTTGAAAATATCGATCACCTACAGCGTCCTATAATTTTAGGGGCTGCTTTAGAAACTCAAAAGGGTGAATACGAGAGAGCTCTGGAAACCCTTAAACCCATCTTGGCTATTCAACATGGCAAGAATCCTTTTCTTAGTAAATGTTTAGCAGAAGTATACCAAAGATTGGAGCGGTGGGATGAGGCTGCTGAAATGTACGAAGATGTGATCGCTGCGAAATGGATCAATTATGAGTCATTGATACCTTGGATTCTTTCTCACTATCAACTGAGTAGGATCTATGAGAAAGTTGGCAAAAGAACCAAAGCTATGGAATATTACCAGATTTTCCTCGCCCTCTGGAAGGATGTTGATGCGTGGATACCTGAGGTTGAAGATGCGAGGGAGAGTCTGGCGGGATTAGGACAATAATCGGAGGTGGGTCAGCATCAAACATGTAGCTGTGACAATCTTGTTGGCAAAAATTACAAATATAGGGGAAGATACTTATAAGCAAATTCGAAAAAATTATTGGATTATTTGCTGCACATTTCTTCTGGTGTTTTTCGGCGTGTGGTGTGTGTTGGAAACAAGAGGTTTAAAAATTCAAGCTAGCAAGCAATTGGCTGAGATGAGGAAACAATTCCAATTGGCCAACGTGAATTTATGCCAGAGTAAGGGTCTGGTGCGCGGCGGCCAAGAGGGCCTGCACTGGTACACCATAAGGACAGGCGGATTCGCAGTATCCGGCGCAGTTTTGGCATTTATCCGCTCTCGATGATCTCAGCGCCGCATATTTGGCCATTGCGAGCTTTTCTCGGCCTTGAGATACAAAGTAGTGGTCATAGCGCATGATGGTGTTGACCGGCACCTCATGAGGACAGTGCGGCTCGCACAGGCCACACGCATGGCGACAGTAGAGGCTGCCGCACTCCTTAGAATATGCAGACAAGAACTCCTTATCTTTATATCCAAGTCTTTTGCCCTCTATCTTTCAGTTAAGCTTTGTAAATCCAGTTCACCTGTCTTTTTGTCAAAAGGTGGGCATTGGATAGGATGATCACCGGGTATTTCTCCAACTGCTTCAAGGTCGCGTTGTCCTTCATCATCCGATTATCGCCGCTGAATATCACACCAAACTGAACTTTATATAGGCGTCAGAATTTGAAGAGTCAATCTTTTCCTAGATGAAAATTTTCAATTTTTTTCCCGTTCAAACGACTCAATTTGTGGTCAGGGTGAGTTGCAGATAAAGTCTATAAACCGATTTTATATTGGGGTAAATCTGTTTTTTTATCCATTTTTCTCTTATACTGGGATTTCATGTATGGAAGATACATCTGCATCTCTAAGTGTTCCATATATTTATTGAAAAACTCGAGTTTACGAAGGAGTGTTTAATGGATGAGAAGAAGATATTGATCGTTGACGACGATGAGGTTTTTTTAAAAATGCTAAGCAAGACGCTGGTATCTTCAGGGTATGCTGTTTCCCAGGCAACGAATGGGAAAGATGCGATCGAAATCGCAAAGAATTGGCGGCCCCATCTCATCATCCTCGATATCATGATGCCGGAGATGGACGGTGGAGAAACGGCTCTAGCCATTGAGAAAGAGCCTACTACGAAGAATATTCCCATCATATTTATGACCTCTCTTTTAAAGAAAGAGGATGAAGACAAATTGAGTTATTCACACAAGAGGAGTTATATGTCGAAGCCGTACGACAAGGACGAATTGCTCGCAGAGATCGCCAAGAAGTTATAAAGCATTCTCACCTTTGCAAAAAAGCACAAGATCATACCTCTTTATTCTCCTTAAACCCTTCCTTTTTTTTCACTTTTTTTAAGGAATATGGCATAGGAAGACTGTATTCCTTGGATTTTTGAACCGTCGCTGAAGATTTTTGAGCTGTGCAACACTTTTCGAAATTCGAGGTTTATGAATATGAGAGGAGGAGTCGGAATGGTAAAAATAACAAGGATGATTGGAGCTGTTGTTTTCTTTTTGATTTTTTCTTTGTCATTTTCTTTTGGACAGGAGAAAAAAACCATAGACGGAGCGCGTTTTGTCCACAATGGGAAAGAGGGAAAATGGGGAGAGGCACCTAAGATTTCTCTGGAATTCGTAAGGACCATTGGGGACATAGAATCCACAGATGACAATATTCTCTTCTACATGCCTACAGCGATGGCATTTGATGACGAGGGAAATATCTATGTCTTGGACGCGGGAAACCACAGAATCCAGAAATTCGATACGGATGGAAATTACATTGCGACGATCGGAAATCAGGGGCAGGGGCCCGGTGAGTTTCAGTATCCCCAATCCATCGATGTCGATCCCAATGGGATGCTGTACATTTCCGAGTCTGTGAATCGGAGAATTCAGGTCCTGACTCCTGAAGGAAAGGAGCAAAAGACCATTAAAATGGTCAACGATAGCGTCGGCCTCGTCCGGGTGTTCGGAAAGAATCAATTGCTCATGGGCGGCTCTGGCATGTTCAGCCTTGGTATGGGGATGATGGATGAGGATGAAAAGGCGCTCCCTAAGTTCTTGAAAGTGCTTAATATGGATGGAGAGATCCAGAATGAATTCGGAGATCAGCATGATTTCAAAGATTTTTTGATGAACAGGATGGGGAACCAATTCCACTTCATCCTGGATAGAGACGATAATATCTATGTGACTTTTGATTACCAGAACAGGATCGATAAATACGCTCCGGATGGGAAATTGCTCTGGCGGTCTGACAGAGAGCTGAACTACAGTACAGACCCGCCGAAAGCCAAAGGGGGCATCCAGAGAAGCGGGGGGAGAGTTTTAGTCGAACCTCCCGAAATGAACAGATGTTCCAGTGGAATCGCCGTAGACAGCAAAGGCAGAGTGTGGGTTGTTACGTTCAATAGACAGATCAAAGAGGACGAGCGGGTCCAGACGAACGTCCGAGCTACGATGAGCACAACAGGCGGCCGGTCGATGAATGTCTCTGTAGGTGGCAACACAGATGTGAAGGAGACGGATATGTTCCAGCTCGAAGTGTATAATTCCGAAGGCATGTTGCTGGGAGCTATTCCTGTGAAGCATTTTGTGGACGATATTTTTGTCCACGGGGATAAGATCTATCTGCTTGACAGAATGCGCGGCATGCAGTTTTTCGAATATAGAATTGCGGATAAGTAACATCCACCCGCGTTCTGAATTCATGCAGTTGCACTTCTAACCGGATTTTGATAGAAAAGGTGACAGTCCCCTTTTTCCAGGGGTAAAGAAAAAAGGTGACAGTCCCCTTTTCGGAGGAATCTAGGGTCCGTTCCCCGAACGGACAGTTAGGGAACCTCCCCGAAATTTTGGGATAAAGCCGCATGTCCCCTTCGTATTTCGTGAGGTGTAAGATGAAAAGCACTGCAACAAAATTGACCGTTGGCCTTTTTATATTAAGCGCTCTTTTGCTGATTTCTCTTTGTCAGAAGGATTCCGATCAGGAGCAGCAGATTATCCAAAACCTGCGAGCTTTTACCAAGCTCTATGGATATGTAAAATATTTTCACCCCAGCGACGAAGCCAGTGAGATGGATTGGGATAAATTCGCCATCTTTGGAGTTGAAAAAGTTAAGAATGCGAAAGATTCCAAAGAGCTGAAGAGTATTCTGGAGCGATTATTCTTGCCCATCGCTCCTACCTCCCAGATCCTTTTTGAAGATGAAAAACCCAGCCTCCCATTGTCCCTGCGATCCGACGACACTTCGGACCTGAAAGTTGTCGCCTGGCAGCATCAAGGGGTAGGATTCGGCTCCGTGAATTCCATCTATAGAAGTATCCGTTTAAACAGAAAAAATATTCTCATCGCTGGTATGGGTGCCGGAGTCCTGACTCAAGGGATGGAGGCCAAATCTCTTCGGGGAAAAGATATCAAACTGATAGCGGCCGTGAGAACGAAAATGAAGGGCGCAGGTCAGCAGGCACAGTTATGGCTACGTGTGGACAGAGAAGGCGGCACCATAGGTTTTTTCGACAACATGAACGATCGTCCTGTCCGTGCTGAAGAGTGGAGACAATACGAAATCTTGGGCAAGGTGGACAGTGACGCTACGGCGGTATTTTTCGGCGCTATTCTTGGGGGAAATGGACAGGCTTGGTTTGATGACTTTCAGGTGTTTGTTAAAGAGAATAACCAAAAGTGGCAACAGGTCGAAATCAACAATCCTGACTTCGAACTGGATGAAGTCGGAAAAATGCCACAATCTTGGAGCACACAAAACCAAGGTTACATTTACAAAATCCAAACAGAAAATGCCTACAGTGGTGGAAAATGCCTGCGTATGGAAAGCCGGTCAACGACCTATTCGGGAAAATTGTTCGACGCCTATCCTCAAGTGGGAGAAGTCATTCATAAGGAATTGGATGCGGGATTGTTGTGTTTAGTTCCGCTCGCGCTCTACAGCGATGAAAAAGGGACTTTGGGAGAGAACCAGAACTATCAGCATAATAAACTGATAGCTGAGATGAAGGCCCACGATTATGGAACGCAATCTGCGGATAATGAGTTTGTGCGCTTCGCGGATGTGGTCATCGCCTGGAACATATTCCAGCATTTTTATCCCTATTTTGATGTGGTCGATGTGGACTGGGATGGAGAGTTGACCAACGCGCTTCAAGACGCTCTTGACGACACGAACGAAGAAGATTTCTTTCAGACGCTCAGCCGTTTGGTCGCCAAACTTCAAGATGGGCATGGCAATGTCTATCACAGACTATTCATGGAACAGGCCGGGCTTCCCATAAGGCTCGGTTGGGTGGAAGGTCAAGTCGTGGTGACGGTATCGGAAGACCCAAACCATTTTCAACGGGGGGATGTTGTTCTCAGCATCGATGGCAAAAAAGCTGAGCAGGCTCTGTTGAATGCAGAGGAGTTGATTTCCGGCTCTCCGCAATGGAAAAGGTATAAATCTTTGATGCGCTTTGGGTATGGCAAGAAAGGAACCATGGTAAAACTTGAAGTTCAAAGGGGTGATGAAACCTTTGATATCGAGCTTGAGCGGAATTTTAAGAAAATGCTGACAGAACCAACCAAGCCCAGTATCCAAGCACTCGAGAACAACGTATACTATGTCAACTTCGATTTAGCCCCGTGGGATGAGATCGTTGTAAAGATCGATGCGCTGGCAAACGCTCGAGGAGTTATTTTCGACCTCCGGGGCTATCCAAAGGGAAATCACGAGATCATTTGCCACCTGTTGAAGGAAAAAGACACCTCCAATGCTTGGATGCAGATCCCCCAGATCATCTACCCGGATCAGGAAAACATTGTGGGTTTTCAAAAAATGGGTTGGAACCTTGTGCAAAAAGAACCACATCTGAATGGAAAAGTTGTCTTTATCACGGATGGCCGAGCCATAAGCTATGCGGAGTCTTTTCTAAGTTTTGTTGAATACTACAAGCTTGGGGAAATTGTGGGGGGGGCCACTGCAGGCACGAACGGCAACGTCAATCCTTTTATTCTTCCGGGAGAGTTCCAAATTACATGGACCGGCATGAGAGTGCTCAAACATGATGGTTCGCAGCACCACCTGATCGGCATCCTGCCAACAGTCCCCGCGATACGCACGGTGCAAGGTGTCAGGGAGGGACGAGATGAGCTTTTTGAAAAGGCGTTGGAGGTCATTGGTGAGATTAAATAAATTGAGGAGCGGAAAATAGTCATATGCAAAAAACTGAACGTGTTGCGAATGGCCAGAGGCTTCTATCTATCGATGCTTTACGCGGGCTTATTATGGTGCTTATGACTGTGGATCATGCCAATTATTTTGTGGTGCGCATGCACCCCACGGGAGAATTCTGGGGGATTCCCCTTCCTCAATACGAGAGTGCTTGGGCTTTCCTGACCCGATTTATTACTCAACCGTGCGCCCCTGGTTTTTTCTTTCTGATGGGTGTCGGTATGGTTCTTTTTGCCGAATCGTGACGGAAACGAGGTTGGGCCGAAGGCCGCATTTCACGCCACTTCCTTATCCGCGGTCTCATCCTCATCGGGCTGCAATTTTTCGTCGAGAATTCCGCATGGCTGTTCGGCCCGGCGCGCGCGCTCCATCCTCCAGGCGGTGGCGGCCAAGTCTGGCTACATTTCGGTGTGCTATACGGCCTGGGCATAGCTATGATCAGCTGGGCTCTATTCATACGATTCAAGTCCGGTCTCATTCTAGGCTAGAGCCTGGGAACGATCTTTTTGACCCAATGGCTCACTCCCGACCCGAGCCAGGCTGACCGGCTTTTTTCTCCTCTCCTGCGGATGACTCTTATACCGGGCCAAACGGGTCCCCTTCAGGTTTTTTACCCAGCGATTCCCTGGCTGGGCTGTGTTGGATTTGGCCTCATTTTTGGGAAGTGGATTTTGCGCGATAGCGCTCAAGCCTTCCGTAGGGCTTTTCTTTTATCTTTGCCACCTCTATGTGTTCGCTATTATCGGACTCTTCTTCGCCCCCCAAGGAACAGGTATTCCTCTGATGTATGTTTTCTGGTTCTTGGGCCTATTGTTCCTTTATCCCTTGTGTCACAAGTACAGCAATTTCAAGCAGAAAAAGCCCCCGGAATCCATATGGCATTTCTTTTAATCTTTACAAACCTATAACAAACTTTTAACAACTTCTTAGCAACTTTCTCTCTCATCACCCTTAAATTGGAACTAGATTCTATGTTTAAAGGAGGCAGAAATGAGAGGGACACAAACAAAAAAAGCACAGAGAGGTGTTACTTGTCTGACTTTACGATTGTCTTTAATGCTTAGCCTTCTTATATTTTCGTCATTTTCTTATGCTCAGATAAATTCCGATCACACAGAATCATTTAATCTGGACAACCAAAAAGTCCAGTATGCAATGGAATTTTCATTAAAAAGACAGGTGAAAGCGCACAATGCTTTGAACATGGTCGGGTATAAGACCACCGCTGCAAGGATTCCAATGGAATATATGGAGCGCGAATCTTTTCAATTGAAAAGTGGGATGGAGAAAAAATTAACCGATATCCAGAGGATAGATCTTCAAAAACCTCCCTTGAATCAAGGGAAACTTGTCGGCGAGTTTGTGGCAGGAGGAGTTCTGGGATTGGCTGCTGGAATAGGAGCTGCTTATATCGGCGCAGGAATAACCTATGATGGGACCTGGTTTAGTGATCTCCCGGGTGCAATCATTGGATTCAGTCTTGCTTATCCTCTGGGATGTGCACTGGGCGTGTATACCGTTGGAAATCTCGGGCATGATACCGGCTCATTTGGATCGGCTTTGGGTGCTGCCTATGGGGGAATTCTGCTGGGATCCGTTGGTGCATGGGCCCTCTCTTATGTATCGCGGACCGCGGCTGTTTTGGCAGTCCTTGCCACTCCACCTTTGCTTGCCACTTTTGCCTTTAACAAATCAAGGAGGTATAAAAATCTACAAGCGGCGCCTGCATCCTTGTTGAATTTCAAAGACGGCACAATGAATCTGGAATTTCCGGCAGTTTGTATTCTTCCCAGTTCATCTGGTGCTAGCAAGGTAGTTTGGCTGATGAATCTGGCATCTGTCGAGTTTTAATAAACTCTATTCACAAGCCCAGTTCTTCGATGATGTGACTCGCACCGGAAAATTTCTCAGTGACGAAGAGCACATACCGGATGTCGACACTGATCGTCCGCTGCAACTCTGGAACCTCATAATAATCTGCCGTCACGCTCTCGTAGGTCATATCGAAGATGATGCCGATCTGCTCACCTCTGGCATTGAGTGTGGGGGAACCCGAGTTGCCTCCTGTGACACTTGTCGTATTCAAAAAACAGGCAGGGATGTCCTTAAGGTTCTTATCGGCGTAACGGCCGAAGTCTTTGGATTTGTAGAGCTCTTTGAGCTTATCAGGAACTCGAAAAGGGAATTCTCCAGTGTCTTTTTCTATAACCCCGCCCAGTGTCGTTTGTGGCAGGTAATAAACCGCATCCCTTGGAGTGTACCCATCGATGAATCCATAGGTGAAACGTATGGTCGAGTTGGCGTCCGGCGCGATCCTCCCTTCCTTCTGCTCCAGCAATCCGGAGATGAAGATTTTTTTATGGTTGAGTCTTTCTTGTTCCAACGCTTTGCTCTCTTCTCTGAAGCCCTTCATCTCTGTTTCGAGCTCTGCGGCTAGCTTAAGGAAAGGATCTCCGATACCCATCAGCTTGTCCAGCTTTCCATCGACAAGCTCGAGCCTCTTTTCAGGATCGGCGAGAATGGTGCGAGCATACAGCTCGTCCACATAAGCATCGATGGCCTCTTCCGATCGTTTTGCGATCAGCTCTTTCAACGCATTCGGGATTTGTTCCTCTGGATCGTCCAACAGTTTTTTGAGCTGATGCTTGAAGAAAACCCTGTCTGTGGCCAGATGATATCCACGCTCTGCAAGCTGAATGCGCATTTTGATGAGCGGGATGTTTCTCTCCTGGTAAGCCGGCTCTCTCTCCATATCGGGTTTTTCCCTTTCCTCGACCGTACGATATATGGTGTACGCTTGCGAAAGGAGGGTCGAGCCAAAATAGGGACTGACTATCAGACCGAGAAGGCTGTTCTTCTTCTCAAAAGTGGCATACTTCTTCATGAAGACCGAAATATTCGAAATCGCATCTCCATATTTTTTCGCTCTCTCAGGATTTGCGTTCACCCAAATCATATAGTCTTTTTCCTGGTTTTCTTTGATCCCGATCAGGCCAATTTTCTCCATTCCCTCAAACTTTCCCTGATAGTTCTTCAGGCCGTTGTTGAGGCCTTTGATGATGCCCGCATATTTGATCTCAATATCCCTGTTGTTCTTTCCTGCGTTTTCGAAGAAAGCGATGACATCCTTGTAGAGTTCCATCCGCTCCTTCATGTTTTTCAGGTCGAACCGGAGTTCATCGAGCGTGTAATTCCTGTATGTTCGGCCCGGATAGCCCATAACAAAAGAAAAATCTCTGTCTTTGAAGCCATCTATGGAGATTTTGAGGATGGCTTTTGGTTTGTAAGGAACATTGTCGGGGCTGTAATCCACTCCCTCATTGTCCTTGGACACATACGCCCTCAGGAAGCTGAAATCGCATGTGTGTCGCGGCCACATCCAGTTGTCGATATCCCCCCCGAAATTGCCAAGGTCTAGCGGTGGGGCGTAGGCGATACGGATGTCTTTGATCCGTTTGAAACGGAAGAGATAGTAGGCGTTCCCGCTGTACATGTTGGCCACACGGGCCCGGATATCCTTTCCCGTTTTTTCCGCTTCTGCGATGAGTTTTTTCTGAGCCTTATCGATGACTTCGTACTGTTCCCGAGGAGTCATTTCCGGCCTAATTCCGGACACGATCCGTGCAGTGACCTCCTCATAACCGAGCAGGACATCGGCGATATACCCTTTGGCTGGGATTTCTTCTTCCCTCGTCCAGGCAATGAATCCATCCTGGATGGTGTCCTTCTCCTTTGTGGCCGCTCTCTGAAGGGCGCCGAATGCGACGTGGTGATTGGTAAGAATAAGCCCGTCGGAGCTCACGAATTCACCGGTGCCGCCACCCAGATAAACCACAGCACTCATAAGGCCTGTCCCATCCTTTGTGTACAGATCTGCGGGGTTCATCTGGAGTCCTTTAGCCTGAAGGTTGAGGTCCTTCATCTGATGAGGCATCCACATGCCCTCATCGGCGATGGAGATTGCAGACAGGCTTAGGATCAGAAATAGGATTAATAGATTTCTTAATCGTTTCATCGTAAACAGACCTCCTTTTTAGATCTTCTCATTATATCCTCAGGATTGTAATGCCCATGGATCTTTCCTGATTCTTTCTCATTGTCTCATTTTATGTTTCTTATGTCTTATGAAGCAAAGACAGAGATTTTGGCTTCCTTTCCATATGGAAGATGAGAATCTTCTGCATCACCTCTCGTATCGCTGCCAGGTGTTCGGGTTTGAAAAGTTGATTGTTATCTTTAGGAGGAGGATTCTTTCTTATCCAGTCGAGTATGCCTGAGATCTCTGGCTGGATCTCATCCCGGCCTTGGGGGATGCATCGTCTGCAATAGACACCATCTTTTTTGTGAGAGAGCCAGCTCACCGCTTCGATCGCTTCTCTGCACTTTCTGCACCTTTTAAAATCCGGGAGAATGCCGCTGAGTCTTAGAAGCCAGGCCTCGAAATAAGCGCTTGCGAGTTCCAGGTCAGCTCCTCCATCGATGGATTGAAGTGTAGAGAGGAGCAGGCGGAACAGGGTATCGTCTTTGGATCGGAAAGGGAAAAACTCCTCGATCAGTTCAACAAAATAACTCAGCGTGAACGATATGTCCAGGTCGTTCTGCATCTCAAAAAAGGATTCGATGAGATCACAACCACTTACAGTGACCAGTTCTCTGTTTTCTTTCTCATAATAGAATACTTGGACATGGGTCATGGGTTCCAGGCTGCTTCCGAACCTGTTCCCGAATTTGCGCGCTCCCTTGGCGATCCCCTTGAAGATGCCGACATCTTTTGCAAAAAAGACGATGATCTTATCCTGTTCACCGACGTCGAATGATCTCAAGACGATGGATTCTGATTGTTTTCGAGCCATAGGAGCTTCACATGAGGTGCCGGAGGAAAAGAGTTCCAAGTCCGAGAAAGACAGCGAAGCCTATGGAATCTGTGCACATGGTCAGAAGGTTGACCGAACCCAAGGCGGGATCCAGTTTGATCAATTTTAAGAACAGGGGAATGATTGTCCCGACCAGAGCCGCAACAAAAAGATTGATGATGACCGCCAGACCTAAAACGAGCCCCAGATAGGGATTCCTGATCAATAAATACGATATGCCTCCCAGTACAGTCCCGATCACAATCCCGTTGCCTATTCCGACGCGGATTTCCTTGAAAAGGGCCTTTCGCGCTGAGATCCATCCGATCTGGCCGATGGCAAGCTCCCTCACGATGATGGCAATGGTTTGGTTTCCTGCGATCCCTCCAAGAGCCGCGACGAGAGGCATAAAAACAGCCAAAGTGACGGCTTGCTGTATGCTGCCTTTGAAATGACTGACCACCCATGGGGCTACCGAAGCGGTCAATAAACTCAGGAGAAGAAAGGGCAGCCTCTTTTTGATAGAAGTAAAAGGGCTGTCCTGTATTCTGTCGGATGTATCCAAAGACACCATCTTGTATATGTCCTCGGTTGTTTCCTGCTCGATGACATCGATCACGTCATCGACTGTGACCACTCCGACCAGGGTATTTTCTTTATCGACGACAGGGATCGCCACCAGATTGTAATCGGCAACGTTACGGGCCACCTGTTCCTGGTCAGTTTCTGTGTGCACGCTGATGACTTCGGTGGTCATGATGTTTTTGAGAGGAGTGTTCGGCCGGGCAAAAAGAAGCTGCCTCAGAGAGACAACACCCTTCAAGTGGTGCTCATCATCGACCACATACAAGTAGAATGCCGATTCGACGTCCCCTTCCAGTTGCATGGCAGTGATGGCATCAGAAATATTCGTGTTTTCATTCAGTGCATAAAAATTGGGGGACATGATTCGTCCGGCTGTTTCCTCCCCATAGTAAAGGAGACCCATGACTTCTTCGGTGGGTTTCTGTTCCATCAGGGTGAGAACGGAATCTTTCAATTCTTCAGGCAGGAGCTCTATGATGGGCGCCACATCATCAGAGGGCATCAACTGCATCAAGTCGACAATATGTTTTATGGGTAGCCCTTCCACAATTTGAATAGAATCTTCGGGATCGAGCTCACTCAACACTTCGGAGGCTTTATCTTTGTTCTTCTCATAGAGGATGTTAAAGAGGGTCAGGCGTTCCCTGGAGATAAGATGGTTCATCAGGGAGGCAATGTCTGCAGCGTGAAAGTTTTTAACGAGATTCCAAAGCCGTGATAGCGCGCCCATATTGATGAATTTGCGTGCGGAGCTGATCACGAGTCTCTGAGATTGAGCTTTCATGGGTTTGCCTTGCCTTGCCTCTTTTTGCCCTTCACAGTATCATACTTTTAAGTCCCAGTAAATCCGAATTGTCAAACGATTTCATATTGTCAGGATTAAGGAATAAATTGTTAAAGTAAAAATCGCGCTTATGAATTCACTCTATGTGCAATTTTGGTAAATCGAGGCGGATGCCGGGAGTGCAGAGAGACACACTGAGAGATTCTTTCCTCCATCGGCTTGAAAAGGATTATCGTTTTTTGTAGAAATATTTGTTGGTTTCAGAAGCGATGATCGTGCTGAGCCCGATAAGACCCACAAGGTTGGGGAAAGCCATGAGGCCGTTCATGATATCGGCAAGAGTCCATACGGTTTGCAGTTTCAGCATAGTGCCTACCGCAACAAAGATGACAAACACGATCCGGTAGATTTTCACAGCTCTTTCTTTGAAAAGATACTCGATGGATTTTTCTCCATAGTAGCACCATCCAAGGATCGTCGAATAGGCAAAAAAGATCAGGCCAAAGGTCACCACAAATTCCCCAATTCCTCCAGGCAAGGCTTCGCTGAAGGAGAGGGCCGTGAGTTCAGCTCCGGTCTTATCCAACGTCCACAGGCCGCTGGAAAGGATGACAAGACCCGTCATCGTACAGATCACAAGAGTGTCGATAAAAGTCTGAGTCATGGAAACGAGGGCCTGTTTAACGGGATTGGGCGTTCGTGCTGCAGCGGCTGCTATCGGGGCTGATCCCAATCCAGACTCATTGGAGAACACACCTCTGGCGACTCCCTCTCTCATGGTCTCGCGCAATGTGGCGCCCAAAAATCCCCCTAAAGCTGCGGTTGGTGTGAAAGCAGATTTGAATATTTGGGCAAAGATCCCGGGAATAAGATTGATTTTGAGCATCAGGATGATCAGAGCGCCGACAAAATAGATGACGATCATGACAGGGACAAGAACTTGAGTGACTCGAGCGATGCTCTTGATCCCACCGAGGACGACCATTGCCGTGAAACCGGCCAGAACTATTCCCGTGATGTAGTGGGGAATGTTGAGGGAGGCTTTCACCGCCTCGGCCACAGAGTTCGATTGAACCATGTTACCGATGCCGAATGCGGCGATCGCAGCAAATATCGCAAAGAGCGCTCCCAGCCATTTCAGGCCCAGCCCTTTGGATATGTAGTACATGGGACCGCCGCTCATGGTCCCAAATTCGTCTTTTTCCCTGTACTTGATTGCGAGGACAGCTTCAGAATATTTAGTCGCCATCCCAAAGATGCCCGTGATCCACATCCAGAAGAGTGCTCCCGGACCTCCTGCGACGATAGCCGTGGCGACACCTGCAATGTTTCCTGTCCCCACAGTCGCCGCCAAGGCTGTCATCAGGGCTTGGAAATGGGAAATGTCGCCCGCTTCATCACTGTCCTCTTTGCGTTTTATAAAGGCGAGATAGAGGGAATACATAAGCCCTCTGATCTGAAGACCCTTTAGGCGAAACGTCAGAAAAACGCCCGTCCCCACAAGAAGCACAAGCAAGGGTGCGCCCCAGATAAAATTCCGGATGTCTGTTAAAACACTTAAGATTTGTCCTTCCATTGTCGGTCTCTGAGGATTATCCCAGAAAAGTGATTCCAAAGTCTATGATCTTTTTGTTCAGCTTCTTACGATCGATCCCGAGTTCTTGAGCCGTCTTTGCAAGATGCCATTTGTTTTTGATCAGGGCTTGATGCACATATTCTTTTTCGAATTGTGCAGTGGCTCGCTCCAAAGATTTGGCTGCGGCAAGACTCGGAGCTATCTGGGATTCGATGGGCTCCACAAGAAGAGAAAGGTGGTTGGCCTTAATCTCATCCTCCTTGATCATAATGACAAATCTTTCGATTACGTTGATGAGTTCGCTGACATTGCCCGGCCAGGAATAGTTAGTGAAAGCTTCCATGGCCTCTTTACTCATGGTTTTTTGTGGTTTTCCCGTCTCCTCTGCGAAGTAACTTAAAAAGTAGTTGATCAACAAAGGGATATCTTTTTTTCGCTCCCTTAAGGGTGGAATGTACAGGGGGATGACATTCAGCTTGAAGTACAGATCTTCCCTGAATTTATTCTTTGCGATAAGATGCTTTAAATTTTTATCTGACGCGGCTAGAAGCCGGGTATCGATAGAGATAGATTCGGATGAACCTATGGGTTCATACTTTTGTTCTTCGATCACTCTCACCAGTTTGGCCTGAGTCTTCAGACTCATATCTCCGATCTCGTCCAAAAACAGCGTTCCTCCATCGGCGAGGAGAAGCTTACCCTTTTTGTCCTTGGCGGCATTGGGCAGGGCTCCCCTGACATAACCGAACAGCTCTATCTCGATCAGATCATCTGGAATAGCCGCAGAGTTAATCTGAATAAACCGGTTGTTTTTCCGTGGGCTCTCTTGGTGGATCAACTGTGCCACGAGCTCTTTCCCGGTCCCGTTCTCTCCATAGATGAGGATTCTTCCCTCAGTCGGCGCCGCTGTCCCTATTTTTTCTCTCAGTCTCTGGATAGGCGCGCTCTCTCCGATCAGCTGGTATTTGGCTCTGATCCGCTCACGGAAGCGAATATTTTCTTCTTCCAATTCTTTTTGTTTTAGTGCATTTTTTGCGGTCAGAACGACTTTTTCGAGAGTCAGGGGTTTTTCAAGAAAATCGAAAGCGCCCAGTTTTGTTGCCTTGACGGCCGTATCGATAGACCCGTGCGCCGTGATTATGATGACTTGTGTGTTGTCTTCCGTATTTTTTATGTTTTCCAGGACTTCGATCCCGTTCATCTCGGGGAGCAATATGTCAAGGAAGACGAGTCCGAAATTATCGCTTTTCAACAAGTTCAGACCTTTCTCTCCGGTCTCTGCCGTTTTGACCAGATAGTTCTCGTCCTCGAGGATCCCTTTGAGTGAGGACCGAATTCCAGCTTCGTCATCGATGACGAGGATCTTGTCTTTGATCATGCGGGTATCTGTATGATAAATTTGGCTCCAAAAGGTTTATTGTTTTCCGCGTCGATGGCCCCATCGTGCTCGCTGATAATTTGATTCACGATCGCCAATCCCAATCCCGATCCCTTTGATTTGGTCGAAAAATGCGGCAAAAAGAGTTTCTCCTTGTCCGTTTTAGAGATCCCCGGTCCAGTATCGGCAACTTCGATACGAACGCTTTGATGCTCACGGTCAAAAAACGTGTAAATTTGGATCTTTCCCTTTTTGTTCATGGCATCGATGGCGTTATCAAAAAGATTGATAAAAACCCTCTTCATCTGTTCGGGGTCGATCTGGATGGGCGATGGCACTTCCGGAGCATAGGAGGTTTCAAAATCGATGTCTGAGAAGATCCCCTCAAAGAGCGAAATGGTGTGATTGATGATCTCATGGATGTCTGCCGGTTGGAGGCGGACTGCGGGTAAACGCGCAAAAGTGGAAAACTCATCCACGAGTGATTTGATGGTTCCGGCTTCTTGGACAATTGTGTTGGCGCCTTCTTGGATGATGGCATTGCTCCCAGTGTCATTTTTTGTGAGGTTCTTGATAATGCGCTCCGCTGAGAGTTGGATCGGCGTCAGCGGATTTTTAATCTCGTGAGCCACACGCTGGGCGACCTCTTTCCAGGCAACAATTTTTTGGGCTTTGATCAGCTGTGTCAGGTTTTCAAGGACAACAATCATGCCGGAGAACTCATCGTCGGATTGCTTAAGTGGAGACAGCGTCAGACTAAAAATGGCACTCTGCTCATTGACGTTGATCTTGATCTCTTTATCGGAGAGGTGATATTTCTTCTTAAGGCCCCTTTGAATGTTCTCCACAATCTCTGTGTATTTCGGGTCGGCCAAGATATCATTGTAGTGTTTTCCGACAGGGCTTTTCTCTTTTAATCCCAACATTTCATGGGCAGACGGATTGATGGTTGTGATCGTCCCTTTCGCGTTGAGGGTTATGACTCCGGTCGTGATATTGTTCAGGATGGTCTCTATGTGCTGTTTTCGTGCGGCCAGCTCTGATGTTTTTTGGGCGATATTATGCTGGCTCTCTTTAAGGTCGGATGTCATTTGATTGAAGGAATCGATAAGGATCCCCAACTCGTCGGAAGCTGGCGCTTCGACCTTGACATTCAGGTTCCCTTTCGAGACCTCTTTGGTCGCCTGCGCGAGTTTCTCTATGGGGACCGTTATTCCCTTGGCAAGCTGAAATCCGATCCAGCTTGCTGCGAATATGATGAGGAGAGTTACAAAGATCAGAGTGATCAGATAGAATGTTTTCACGGGATTTTTTTGGATCTTGAGCTGACTGTATCGCTGAACATATGCCGTGATGTTGTTGATTCGCTGTGCATAGTTCTGGGGAAGAAATTTCCCTGTAACGACGAGTAGATTCCCCACATCCGGAATGTTGAAAGATTCTCCTCTTCGGATCATCTCCCCGTTTCCCATAGAGTCGATCCGTTTGATCTGTTCTCCGAGCTGAGCTCTTCTCACAAGATTTAATGTCAGATCCTGGTAATCTTGGAGAGGGAGATCCGGGTTGAGATAGGAGAATAGTTCTTCATCATCCAGGTAGATGCCGATCTCATCGAGTTTGTACTCTTTCAGTTTGTTCCGGACAAATTCCATCAAAGGGCGCCTGCGCTCCAGATCGATGAGATTCTGCTCCTGTATAGCTTTGCTCAACTGCTGGGCATAGTGCAGAGTGATCTCTTCATTGTTCATGTAAAAACCATCTGCGAGGCTTTTGGTATCATCAAGAATCTGGTCTATAGGGGTTCTGAACCACTGTTCGATATTTCTGCTAATGAGGTCGCTGGAGAAAAGAAACAGCAAGAGCGTGGGTATAAGAGACAAAGAGATGAAGAACAGGATGAGCTTTGTCTTGAAGTGGGCTCCGGCAACTTTTCGCTTTCTCTCCAGATAGAGTTTTATCAAACTCCTGGCAAATACAAACAGCAGTATCAAAAAAAGGAGAAAAACAATGATTTGTAGGGAGAGAAGGAGCACATTGGTCACAGAGGTGGGAGAGAATTGTTGAGCTTCACGCAGAAAGAATTGAGCGATAAAGAACAGGATGATCAGGGTGACCATGATGGCCCCCAGGACTCGAGGTCCTTTTCTTTTTGTGTCTTCCATCCTTACGTCTTCTCCGCTGTCTAGATGTCTTTTCCTTTGTTCGAAAACTGCGTCTCGATTTTATCTCGTTTGGTTTCTTTTTTGGCCTGGGTCTTCGATAAACTCTTGAAGGTTGCCATGAGTGATCCGGATGTCCTTTTTAACGGCTCCGGGTGGTCCGAAAGGCTTTCCCCTTTGGTTGTTCAATGTGTAGGTGAGTCCTCCTGCATTTCCCACATCGATGACCAATTCTTCATGTGCAACGACTTGAAGTTTTCCCCCGGGTAATTTTATGCCTTCGTAGATCTGTTCGCCATCGGCATAAACTTGGATCCATGTATCCTGATGGAAGGCGATATCCAGATTAAGTTCACGCACTTCTTTCTTTGTCTCTTCGACAGGCTCTGTTTGAGCATTTGGGGTTATGATCCTTTTTTGTATTGTCGTTTCCGAGGGGGGTGGCTGGATGGGAGGCCGAGCCTCTTCTCCCCTAAAGATAAAGAAAAGCGCAACCAAAACCGCGATGAGTGCTGCACCAAAGGCCGTTATCCGGATTACATTCTGGATATTCAGCGGAAAGGTGGGAGGTGCCTCCTTAACGTCCTCTTTTTCATTCTGATCCAGGGCTTGAAGCATATCATGGTGCTTGTTCAGGACACTTTCTTCCTCCAATCCCAAGTATTTGGCGTATTCCCGGATAATTCCTCTGATGAAGAATTTCCCCGGGAGCACATCGAATTGATCCTCTTCTAAAGCTTTTAGGAGTTGAATGTTTATCTTTGTGGATTCAGCAATTTCTTCGAGAGAGATTCCCCTTAGCTCGCGTTCTCTCTTCAGATCTCGCCCTATAGATTCCATTTTTTTGATTTTATGCCAAGATTTACCCCATGTCAACTTGGCCTGAACTATTCATAAAAAATGTCGATAATTTGTTCAACAAAAATAATATCAATCATTACCATTATTCTTCCAGTAAATCACCTTGACATTTTCATGTTCAATGAACTTTCTATACTTAATCGACATATTTTACCTTTCAGGCGAGCCCACTTTAACAGCAGAGTGAGAGGGAGGTTGCTTCGTTGCAAAGAATTTGCGGTAGATTATCTACATCTGCATCCTTTACGCCTTGCCTCTACGGCAACCTCGACTCGTGAATAATCCAGGCTAGCACAAAAAAGTCAAAGATAGTTTCATGGATATTCCTATTTGTGTATACTCTAATCGACGAGAAACGAATTGTTCGATTTCAAGAAAGCTGCAGAAACCCAGAAGAGAATGTCTTCTAAGCTGGACCTCTCCTGGGAGGAACGTGAAATCCAGCTGGTGGGAGGTGTGGATGCGAGCTATGATGAGGATCAAAGAAGGATCGGGATTGTTGTTGTTGTTTATAAAATGCCGGAATTCCTCATTGTCGAAGTAGGGAAGGAAGTGTGTGATGTCCCCATCCCCTATGTGCCCGGATTTTTAAGTTTCCGTGAGGGGCCCGTATTTCTCAAAGCATTTCAGACACTTTATAAAAAACCCGATGTGACGATTTTTGACGGGAATGGAATCGCTCACCCTAGAAAAATGGGATTGGCGTCCTATATTGGAGTGATTCTTAAAATCAGTACAATCGGGTGTGCAAAAAATTCGTTTTTCCCCTTTCAACCTCCGGGTGAGGAGAGGGGAGACTGCTCTGATCTGGTAAACGCCGATGGTGAGAAAGTCGGATATTGCTTGCGCACCCGGGAAGGAACCCAGCCTGTTTTTGTCTCCCCAGGGAACAAGATCGATTTCCAAGTTTCGAAAGAACTCGTGCTCAAGTATTCACAATACCGGATTCCCGAGCCCCTCCGCATGGCACACCACCTCGCGTCACAGCTTTTTAATGGGGCTTAGAACGGGGATTTGGTTATGTGTGTTACGTCTTGAGGAAGCGGGCTAGAGAGCTGAAGCTACCCAGGAAACCGATAATACCTCCCTCAGTAATGAGCGTGATGGATTGGGCAAGCGAGAGATACCGGAAATTGATGAGTTCGTTCAGAACTCCGAGCCGGGATCCCAGATAAATAGGGATCGAGTTTATCAAGAGAAATAGAAGAAAAAGAGAGACCAACGCCCCAATTACGCCCAACGTTATTCCCTCGAGTAGGTATGGAACCCGGATAAAAGAGTTTGTTCCTCCTACGAGCCGGAGAATCTCGATTTCGTCCTTCCTTGCGAAGACGTTTAATTTAATCACATTCGAGATTATGAAAAAGGATGCCAGGATCAGAATTCCACCGAGAAAAAAGCCGATCGCTTTGGCCAGCCTGGAGAAGGAATGCATGCGATCGACCCAATCTTGATTGAATTGCACATCCTCCACTCCAGGCATGTTTGTGATCCGGCGGATGAGACCCGAGGCTTCTCTGAATGTGATTGTCTTCTCGCTGAAAGTTGTCTCTAAGGAAGGAGGAAACGGGTTCATCTTCAGGTTTTCGATGATCCCCTGGAGTTCGGGAAACTTTTCTCTGAATTTGTCCACGGCTTCCTCCGCGCTCACAAATGTTGTTTCGAGCACCAGCGGAGACTTCTTTAATTCTGCTTTAATGGCGTCGAGCTCTCCTTCGGAGATATTTTTATCTAGAAAAAAAACGGCTGCCATGTTGTTGGAGATTCGCTCGGCCATATATTCAAGGTTATTGGCGAGAGCCAGGAAGATCCCTACGGTCAGAAAGGTCAGACAGATGATCGTTATCGAGAAAAAATTGCGCACCCTGAATTGCCACATGTTGTTCAGGGTCTCCGTGATAAAGTATTTCAGCTTTTGAAAAATTAGAGTAATTCCTTTCTCAGCAATTTTCCCTTATACAGGAACAATATTTTTTGTCCGAAGTTTCTAATGAGTTCTCTGTCATGGGTACAGATGATAACCGTCGCTCCTTTTTTATTGATCTCTTTGAACAGGCTCATGATCTCAAAGGCCAACTCTGTATCCAGGTTTCCTGTTGGCTCATCCGCCAAGATGATCTTGGGGCTGTTGACGACCGCCCGTGCGATCGCTACACGCTGCTGTTCCCCGTAGGATAAATGGGCGGGGTATTCCCACATTTTGTTATGCAAATTGACCATTCTCAACGCATTGAAAGCTCGTCTTCTGACCTCCTTCCTCGGGATCCCCAGCACCTGAAGGACAACAGCCACGTTCTCGAACACTTTTTTATGAAAAACCAGACGAAAATCTTGGAAGACGATTCCCATGGACCGCCGCAATTGATAGATCTTATGATCTGAGATTTTGAGGATGTTTCTGTTGTCGATCACAATCTGTCCTTCGGTAGGAAAAATCTGGCGATACATAATCTTGAGGAGCGTGGTCTTTCCGGATCCGCTCGGTCCTGTGATAAAACAGAAATCCCCCTTCTCTACGTGAAAGGTGATATCCGAGAGGGCCCACTGTGCCTTTTGATACTGCTTCCAGATATGGTATAACTCGATCATTTTCAGCCTGTTCGGTCTTTCTGGTCCCTCTGGTCCGTGTTGTTGTGTCGGTGCACCGGGTGATACGGATTAACAGAGTGGAGAAAGATTATAACACATCGATTTTCCGTTTCATAGGCAGGGGATAGCATTTCAAAATCCGGAATAAATGAAGTGATGATGAAGATGAACAGATTGGTGATTTCTAAAAACGGTTTTCTCCATCACACAATCTGATCACTCAAAAAGGCCATTGAGTATTCATGTCTTCATGGATTTGGATATGCATAGGATAGGCGCTGCTCTTTTGTGTAGCCATCGGAAGTCAAAGGTCCTCGGAAATAGAGCATACGACTGGAAAGAGAAAGAAATCTTATTTAGGGAGGAGGATTAAATAAAAAGGAACATGAACCAGCCGAAAATGATGGAACCGACGACCATGATGATAAAAAGAGATAAGGCGTATTTGATCTGGGTTTTTCTATCGTCTCTTCTTATGAGCGCCAGGACTACACAGACAAACAATGCGTAGAGGGCCATCGAAATAATGTGGCTTTTCAAGATCATTTTTTCTTCCCCGAGGCGATATCAAAGGCATCTAAGGCAACAAGATAGTTCAAAAGACCTGCACCCGCGATATAAGCTGTGCCGAATTCAAAGGTCATAACCTTCAGGTCCCCGAGACCGATGGAGATGATCTTCGATAGGAAATAAAGAGATCCAAATCCTATGTCAGAGAAAAAAGCGAGGATGGTCAAAGGATTTTCTGTCTGAAAGGAGTAGATCTTACCCCCCATGAGAAGCCCGAGAGCGGCCATGCAGGAGATGCAGACGAAGAAGATCAGACCTCGTCCGTATCGTTTTAATACCACGTGCCCTAGGCCTGGAACGAACCAGCCTAAGATGAGACAGTAGATGGCTTTAATTTTCATTTGAGAAAAAGATGATAATCGAATCCGCATGAAAATGCAAGGTCAAGCCAATCCAGCTCTACTTGTAATCGCGGATCGATTGTGATCTGGGCTGGTGTGTTAAATGGAAAGAGTCAGGTTTCCCAATCGAGGATTTTTCTGTGGGTATCACTTTTGATCCGTGATAGAATGTTTTTTTTCTCTTATATCCAACGGATAAATTGAGAACAAACAGGAGAGGAAAAAAAAGATCAGGATAAATCATGCCGGAATTGCCTGAGGCTGAAGTGATCGCACGAAGTCTGAACCCAAAGATTCGTGGCTTAACAATCGGGTCGTTCAAGGTCTTTTATCCGGCGATTTTAAGGCATGACAGAAATGCTGATTTGCAAAGCCTCGAAAAACAGAGGATTCGACTGGTCCAGAGAAGAGGCAAAATGATTCTGATAAAGATCGAAGGCGCGTGGAGTCTTCTGTTTCACCTTAAAATGACTGGCCAGCTTATTTTATGTCACCATCCGGATCCATTGGACAAACATATGCATTTGTGTATTTCCTTTGAAGGGAATGCTCGGGAGTTGCGATTTCGCGATGTTCGGAAATTCGGTTTTTTAGCAGCGGTTCCTACGTCGAATCCTTCTTTATCGTCTTATCTGAAAGATCTGGGGCCAGATGCATTGAAGATAGAGTCCGGTCGTTTTGTCGAGCTTTTACAAAGCAGGAGGGGGAGAATCAAAAGCTTGCTCTTGAATCAGAACATCATCGCTGGGATTGGAAATATATATGCGAATGAAATTCTTTTTCGGGCAAACATTCATCCTTGTTCATCTGCAGTCTCGCTTTCGGAAGGAGATCTGAAGAGAGTGTGGAAGTCTATGAGGAAGGTTTTGCACGATGCTATTGAATGCAGAGGATCATCGATCCAAGACTTTGTAGATGCTGAAGGCCAGAAAGGAAAATTCCAAACCAATCATTCTGTTTACAGAAGGAATTCTTCGCCTTGTTTAGCCTGTGGAAACACTATTCATCGGTTCCTTATCAACGGAAGAAGCACTTTTATTTGCTCTCGCTGCCAGCCCCTGCCTCATTCATAGAAGAACGGACAAACAAAAGCAAAAATAGAAAAAACCGCAGATCGTATTGATGAGTGACCCTATCTCTCTTCGCCAAAAATCCCTCAACAACGATCCTATGGCCTTGATAGACAGCGCCTTGCTCTCACAAATCCAATTCCCTCCTCGTCACATCATCTGATCACTCGATAACGCTTTTGAGTTATCACGTTATCACGGATTTGGCGAGGCTTACAGAAGGCAATAAGTGATTGCAACCATGAAAGCGATTCATTATAATAGTGTCCCGTTTAACATAAGCTTAACAGGAGTGATCATGGATCTACCGGACTTTCAAGACATTTTAAATTTTGCAATTTCGAGGGAGGAGAAAGCCATCGCTGCGTATGGGACAATGAGCGAGAGGACAAAAGCTCCTGGTTTGAAAGAGCTTTTGATCGAGCTTCAGGAAGAGGAGAGGAATCATAAGAAATTGCTTGAAGGGATCACTGCTCAAAAGATCGAGTCCTTTGAAATCAAAAAAGTCCCCGACCTGAAAATCACAGATTACTTGGTCGAGGAATCGCCAACAGAGGATATGAATTTTCAAGATCTTCTTATTTTTGCAGCGAAAAAGGAACAAGAAGCGGTGGAACTCTATACCAACCTGGAAAGCAACGCAGATGATGAGGAGCTGAAAAAATTGTTCCAATTCCTCGTCCAACAGGAAAAAACGCACAAACTGAGGTTGGAAAAAGAATATGATGAACATGTCCTTGAGTGGGACTGATTGACTAAGATTTGATACATAGAAGGGAGAATTGTGATGGAAAAATGGGAATGTACAGCTTGCGGTTATATTTATGACCCTGAAAAGGGCGACCCGGACAATGGCATTGAGCCAGGGACGGCGTTCGAGGATTTGCCTGATGACTGGGTTTGCCCCCAATGCGGCGTGGGAAAAGAATTTTTTCAAAAGATGGCCTAAGCCTTCTCAGGAGGCATTAAGCAAATGCGGGTCGTTGTTTTAGGGAATGGTATATCCGGTATCATCTTTGCCAAAACTCTAAGGGAAATCGATCACGATGTGGAAATCGATGTATTTGCCAAGGAGAGATACCACTATTACCCTCGACCGAACCTGATCGATTTCCTTGCTGAACGGATTCCCCACGAAAGATTGTTTGCTTTTGCTGAGGATTGGTACACGAAACAGAACATCCGTATCCATCTCTCTGAACCTGTAAAAAAAATACTCCCTGGATCCCGGCAAATAGAGCTCGGTCATGGAAAAAGGGAGAAATATGACAGACTTATCATTGCCAACGGGTCTTTTTCTTTTGTCCCTCCTTTCCAAGGAACAGAAAAAAAGGGGATCTTCACGCTCTGGAGTATAGATGATGCCTACAAGATTTTGGAATATCTGGAGAACCATCCGAATGTCGCGGTGATTGGCGGGGGGCTCTTGGGGCTAGAGATCGCCAGAGCCCTCATGACAAAAGGCGCTCAGGTTAAAGTGGTCGAATTCTTCGACCGCTTGTTGCCTCGACAACTGGATGTGGAAGGCGCTTCTATCCTCCAACACCAGATCGAGAGGATGGGAATCAAGGTGAGAGTCGGCACGGCTACAGAGGCGTTCCTAGGAAAGGACGAAGTGCGTGGTTTGAGATTCAAGGGAAACGATGAATGGGACGCAGATATGGCCTTGGTTGCAGCAGGGTCAAGACCGGACATTGCATTAGTCCGAGATGCAGGTTTGGAAACGGATCGAGGTTTGGTCGTTGATGATTATCTTCAGACCAGTGATCCCTCGATATATGGGGTGGGCGATGTCGTGCAACACAAAGACAGGGTTTATGGGATTATCCCGGCTTCATTCGAACAGGCTCGGTCAGCGGCCCATAATGTCATCGGCCAGAGAAAAAAGTATTTGGGCACTATCCCTTCGAATACGCTCAAAGTCGTAGGTATTCATCTTGCCTCCGTCGGCGTGGTGAACCCGGAAAAGGGAAAGTTCGAGGAACTCAGGAAGGAGATCAAAGAAGAGGGGATATACAAAAAGATCGTCCTTCAGGATGGAGTCATTGTTGGAGCTATCTGGATGGGGACCAAGAATGGCGTAAATCAAATAACGCGCATCATTGGCCAGAAAGCCGATGTGAGCAAGTGGAAAAATACCATCTTGGAAGACGATTTCGACTTTTCTGTGATATGAAAAAATTTGCTCTATTTGTCCTCCTGTTTTTTGGCGCTTCTCTCGTTTTTGCTCAAAATAATCAACTCAAGATAAACGGCTATCTGTCCGTTGATTACATGGATGGACAGGATGAGAGTGGCGATCCTTATCGAACACTCCAGGATCCCAAGCTGGGGCTCATTTTTTCGGGACTGATCGCTGCCAAAATCAACTATACAGCCGAAGTAATGCTTCAGCAGGATGCACAAGTGGAATTGAATCAAGCGCTGATGGAGTTTTCCACTTCCAATGCGTTCAACTTTAAACTGGGACTCTATCTTGTGCCCTTTGGAAGATACAACGAAAACAATCGCGCGTATCAGACATTTCTTGTCGAACCCCCGATGAACGTGGAGTATTTTTACCCCGCCATGTGGCGAGATATGGGAGTCCAGCTTTATGGAACGATCGCCGGCTTGCTGTATTCCGTCTATGTGGGAAATGGCCTTGCAGAGAAAAACTGGCTGAATGAAGGGCAACAGTTTAAGGATAACAACAAAGATAAGGCTTTTGGGGGGAGAGTGGCTTGGAATGTCGATCAAAGGTTTGAGGTGGGGTACTCTCACTACAGAGGAAAATATGATGATACCAACAGTCGAGACTTGGTGCTCCAATGCCTGGATGTCTCGTTGATCAGTCCGAACTACCAGCTGAAAGGCGAATACACCTGGGCCGATAATGAAAATCCCGCTGATTATGCGAACGGCTCCGGCGAAGGGTATTTCGCTCTATTGACGTTTAATATCCAAAATGTCTGGCCTGTGGTGAGTTATCAGCATTATGACTATGAAGATCCTTTCCACGGGGCTGGTTTTTTTTATCCCGGTTTTTCTGGATTGGGGATTTCTGAGAATCGAGAACGATGGACTCTGGGAGCGGTTTATAACCTTGCCCAAACAGCGTTTTTCAAGCTGGAATATCAGTTTAACCGGGAAAAGGAATTCGAAAAAAAGAACGATGTGCTTTTGCTCCAGGTGGCCGTGAGTTTTTAAACTTGTGAATCTATCGGACTTCTGATAAAATTCAAGACTCACTGGTTTTTTCGTGACAAAATAAAATAACCTATTGAGGGATATATATGGCGAATTGTGTTGTTCTTGGTATGCAGTGGGGCGATGAAGGCAAGGGGAAAATTGTCGACCTCATTACTCCTTCCTTTGATATAATCGCTCGTTTTCAGGGCGGACATAACGCGGGACACACTGTCTATGTGAACGGTCAAAAGATCATCCTCCATCTCGTCCCATCTGGGATTCTCCACTCAAACAAGCTCTGTTTGATAGGGAACGGCGTGGTTTTCGACCCAAAAGCGTTTCTTGAAGAGATCTCTCAGTTGCAGGAGTTAGGATTGGATGTGGGTGAGAACATTGCGGTGAGCAAGAATGCACATCTCATTCTGCCCTATCATTCTGCTGTGGAGAAAGTGCGCGAAGAGAGAATGGGGGATAAAAAGATCGGGACAACGATGAGGGGAATTGGTCCCGCTTATGTGGACAAAGTGGCTCGCTGCGGGATCAGGGTTGGCGATCTTCTGAATGAATCGCTACTTAAAGAAAGAATTGAGCTGAAGGTTGCTGAGGAGAACATCTTTTTGGCCCATTTCGGAGCGCCGTTGCTCGATCCGGAGAAGATTTTTAACGAATATGCGGAGTATGCGTTCAGGATCAAACCGTTCATCCAAGATGTCTCTGTTCTTCTGAATGAACGCATCAAGGCCGGCCACTCTGTACTTTTTGAAGGGGCTCAGGGTACATTGTTGGACATAGATCATGGAACATATCCCTTTGTGACCGCATCGAATTCCTCTATCGGGGGAGTGTGTACGGGATTGGGAGTCAGCCCTGACAAGATCGATGCGGTGATCGGCGTCGCCAAAGCCTACACGACCCGTGTGGGTGGTGGCCCTTTTCCCGTCGAAATTCACGACGAGTGGGGACAGTATCTTCTCAAGAAGGGAAATGAATATGGTGCCACCACCGGCCGTCCCCGGAGGTGCGGATGGTTCGACGCTGTAGCTGTTTCCTATGCCTGCCGATTGAACGGAATATCATCCCTCGCCTTGACCAAATCTGATGTGCTGGACGGGGTTAGAGAGATTTTGATCTGCGTGGGTTACAAATACAAAGGAAGCTTATTGAAGAATTTTCCTACAGAAAGCTGGGTCCTCGAAAAAGTGGAACCGCATTATGAGACGTATAAGGGATGGGATGTCTCTGTCGCGGAAAAGACGGAATTTCAAGTTCTCCCTAAGGAATTCAAAGACTATATTGCACGCATCGAGGACCTTGTGGAGACCAACGTGTCCATGGTTTCGACAGGAGTGGAGCGGAAAGAGACGATCTTTCGAGACAGAGCTCTGGAGGGAATCATAGACCTCGAGAAGGTAAAGGCTGAAATATCCTGATCTTTCGCTAGGCGTTCTGTCTCTTCTGCCTGCCTGGGTCATGTTTGTTCTATGAGTCAATTCCCTCAGCCCTTATGATTCGGTAGAGGGTGTGTTTGCAATCCTGTGGCAAATCCAATCCCCATGAAAAACGAACTTGTCCGGACTTATAGACTATAGAATTTATAGGAAATATAGAGTCTTGACTAATGGGGGAATAAGTGGTAAATGTATAATTTAACGTGAACAACATCCAAACGTAACGGGAGGTCATAAATGCCAGCGAAAAAAACCAAAGCAAAAGCCACCAAAAAAACAGCTCCAAAGAAAGCGGCCAGAGCCACAGTCAAGAAAAAAACGACCAAGTCGGCTCCAAAGAAATCGATAAAAACTGGAGTCAAGAAAAAAATGCCGGCAAAGGCTCAGAAAGGTCTGGGTTATGAATGCAGGGTGTGCGGCTTTCGATTGGTTGTCGATGAATATTGCGGTTGTGTGGAAGAGCATGTCATCCTCTGCTGTGACAAGCCCATGAAAACAAGAAAGGCTGCCTGATCGAGAGTTCGTTAAAGATTCACGGTACAGAGAAGAGAAGGAATTCTCCCTGAGAAATCCTTCAATAATGATGGAAACTGTTTCCTTCAGAGGTTTTCCTTCCCTATAAGATGAGCGCTATAGATTTTGCCCGTTCACTCTTTGATTTTGCTGGAATTGAGAGAATAAATGTTATACTATTTCGGGTGTTTTTATAAGAATTCAGCATAACAAAGCCAGATGATCGACGATATCCAAATCATGATAGCCGGACACGCCGGGGATGGTGTCCTTTTTACGGGGAACGTTCTTGGAAAGATCCTGAAACGGCAAGGGTGGGAGGTCGTTACCTATAGAGATTTCCCGTCAAACATCCGGGGCGAAGCCACGAACTACACCATCCGGGCGAGCCTCTCCAAGATCTACAACCGAGGCGATGCCATCGATGTGCTCATGGCTTTTGATTGCGACTCTATTCTCAGACACATCAGCGCTATTGCTGAGGATGGGATTGTCCTCTGCGAGGGAGGGGTGACTGAGAGTATCCGGCTTTCCCAAAAAAAAGGTCGGACCTTCCACAAATTTCCGATGAGGGAAATGGCGAAAAAGAACTTGGGGAGCGAGATCTTCAAGAATACGATCCTCCTGGGAGGTCTGTGCTACATCCTGGACCTGGACCTGAAGATCATCGATGAGGTGTTGACCGAAGTTTTTCTCAGCAAAAAAGGGGAAGAAGTTGTTCAGAAGAACATACAAGCTGTAATATTTGGGTGCGATGAGGCGGAAAAGATTGTCAAGAAAGAAGAGAAGCATACTCTTGTGAAGAGGCCTGATATCGATAGGCTCTTTATTGCCGGTGATGAAGCCGTTGCCTTGGGATCTCTCGCAGCTGGATGCCGATTCTTTGCCGCCTATCCGATCTGCCCGGCGACTGAGATCTGGCAGTGGCTTATCAAACATATCCACACGTTTAATGGTCTGGTTGTCCAGACAGAGGATGAGATCGCAGCAATAAACATGGCTCTGGGCGCTGCCTATGCGGGAGTTCGGTCGATGACCGCGACCTCAGGACCCGGAGCATCCTTAATGATGGAAGCTTTCAGTCTGGCCGGGATGGCAGAGATCCCTCTCGTTATTGCACATGTGCAGAGGGTAGGACCGAGTACTGGTCTACCCACGAGGCCAGAACAATCCGACTTGAATCAATGGGTTTTCGGGGCTCACGGAGATTTCCCCCGGATCGTCCTCTCTCCCGGAACCATCGAAGAGTGTTTTTACTTTATGGCCGACGCGTTCAATCTTGCTGAAAAATATCAGTGTCCGGTGATTTTGCTCACAGAGCAAAACTACGGACAGAATTTTTACACAGTAGAGACGTTCGATTTTTCTCATGTCGTTATTGACAGGGGAATGCTTCTCTCTCAGGCAGATCTCCTCAAGATGGAGGATTACAAAAGGTATAAGTTTACGGAAAATGGCATCTCGCCCCGAGCCGTTCCCTCCATGAAAAATGGAATTCATATGGTGGAGGGGAACGAACATGACCAGAAAGGCTACCGTGATGAAGACGAAGAGACCCGCATCAAAATGATGGACAAGCGGATGAAAAAACTGAAAAGTGCCATCAATGATGTCATTCCTCCCGTTTTTTGGGGAAAGAAAGAGGCCTGTGTTGGGATCATCGGATTCGGGTCCACTGTTTGGCCGATAAGAGAAGCGATGGATCAGCTCGAGGATAAGGGAGTCCCCTGCAAGTATCTGCAGATCCGCACTCTCTGGCCCTTTTCTGCGTCAGAAGTCAAAGAGTTCATGGAGAGCTGCGACGAGGTATTTGTTGTAGAGAACAATTACTCCGGGCAGTTGCATGGATTGATCCAGGGTCAGGGGATCGAGTGTTCCCATGTGCGAAAGATAACGAAATATTCTGGTCACACCTTCAGACCCATCGAGATCACAGAGAGCATCCTGGAGGCACTGAAACAATGAAAGAGGATAAATACCATCTCAATGATCCGACTTGGTGCCGGGGGTGTGGTATTTATGGCCTCTTTGCCGCACTGAAGCAGGCTGCTGTTTCACTTCAAATTCCCCCGGAGCAAGTGGTAATCGTGACCGGGATCGGCTGCCATGGCCGGCTCAACAATTATTTCAATAGCTATGGATTCCATGGACTGCACGGGAGAGCCCTCCCTGTTGCTACCGGTATCAGGCTCTCTAATTCAAGCTTGACAGTCCTGGCTGTGAGCGGGGATGGGGATGCCTATTCCATAGGTATAGGCCATTTCATCCATGCCTGCCGAAGAAATGTCAATATCACTTGTATTGTTGTGAACAATCGTGTGTACGGATTAACACAAGGTCAAACTTCTCCCACGAGCCAAAAAGGCTATGTGTCGGTTTCTTCGCCATTCGGTTCTAAAGAGATGCCGTTAGATGGACCATTACTGGCCATCATTTCGGGGGCCACGTTTGTAGCCCGAGGATTCTCGGGTGATCCCAAACATTTGACATCTTTGATCACAAAAGGCATAACACACAATGGTTTTTCCTTGATCGAAGTGCTGAGTCCCTGTGTCACACACAACAAAATAAACAATACCAAATGGTTCAAGGAAAATGTTGTATACATGGATGACAGCACACATTATCGCGCTGAAGATAGAACAACAGCGCTGGAAGCGCTCATGGACAAGAGCAAGATCCCGATAGGATTGTTATATCGAAAAGAACAGCCGTCCTTTGACGACTTGAGTTTGCCCAGTGATAGACCCATCGGGTTGCTTGAGCTGGACGTTGATGCAAAAAAACTCAAGGCGCTGATGGAGGATTTTGAGTGATCCAGCGGTTGGTGAAACATAAAATTTAAAGGAGATTATCACAATGAGAGAAAAAGTCGAAAAGGCATTAGATAAAATCCGCCCTTCCCTCATAGCTGACGGAGGGAATGTGGAACTCGTGGATGTCGAAGACGGAGTGGTGAAAGTCAAATTGACCGGTGCTTGCGGCGGTTGTCCGATGTCCCAGATGACATTAAAGATGGGCATCGAAAGACTCTTGAAGCAGGAAATTCCCGAGATCACAGAAGTTGTATCGGTTTAGGCGCAAGAGCAGGGAGCGATTCCATGAGAAGAGTATATTTTGACCACATCGCATCCACTCCTTTAGATCCTCGGGTTGCGGAAGCTATGTTTCCCTATTTGAAGGAATTTTACGGAAATCCCCAGAGCCTTCATTCTTATGGTCAGGAGACTGCAAGCGCTATTGAGGATGCTCGCCAAAAAGTCGCCCAATTGATCGATGCTGAAACCGAGGAAGTTTTTTTCACCTCCAGCGGTTCTGAGTCGAACAACTTTGCCATTAAAGGAATGGCTCTGGCTCAGAAGGCCAGGGGGAAAAATATCGTGGTCTCTGCGGTGGAGCATCAATCCGTTTTGCATTCAGTGAAAAGCCTGGAAAAATCCGGATTCTCTGTCACAGAGGTCCCCGTGGACCGTTATGGGCTTGTTGACCCTGAAGATGTGAGGAAGGCCATCACTCCAGAAACTATCCTTGTTTCTCTCATGCTGGCTAATGGCGAAGTGGGTACGATAGAACCTGTGGCAGACGTTGCTAAAGTCTGCCACGAGAAAGGTGTGCCATGTCACACGGATGCTGTGGATGCTGTGGGGAATATCCCCGTCAGCGTGAAAACACTGGATGTGGATGCGCTGAGCCTTGCCGGCAATCAGTTTTATGGTCCCACGGGTAGTGCGGCCCTCTTCCTCAAAAAAGGAACACGCTGCCTTCCCTATATAGATGGGGGTATCCAAGAGGGCGGCAAACGGGCAGGTTCAGAAAACATCTCAGGCATAGTCGGGCTGGGAAAGGCTGCCGAAATCGCGCTGAAGGAATTGCAGGAACGGACTGAGAAAGTCAAACCCTTGAGAGACACAATCATTCATCGCATGAGACAAGACGTAGACCATGTGATTCTTACGGGTCATCCTGAAAACAGGCTTCCTCACCACGCCAGTTTTTGTGTGGAATTCATCGAGGGCGAAGCCATGCTTTTGAACCTGGATATGAAGGGCATTGCCGCAGCCAGCGGGTCTGCCTGCACGTCCCGAGCGTTAAAGGCTTCCCATGTCCTCCTGGCCATGGGCTTCGACCATGCGATAGCACAAGGATCTTTGGTTTTCAGCCTGGTGGACCAGAACACTTCTGAAGATATCGATTATCTTTTCGAAGTTTTCCCAGAGATCATAGAGAGGTTGAGACAAATGTCTCCCCTTTATCCGAAACAACACGAGGAGTGATATTATGATTTATAGCGAAAAAGTGATGGATCATTTTCAGAATCCCCGGAATGTGGGGACGATCGAGGATGCCGATGGCGTCGGTAAAGTCGGGAACCCTGTCTGTGGCGACATGATGGAGTTCTATATCAAAGTCAAGGACAACAGGATTGAGGATGTCAAGTTTAAAACCTTCGGTTGCGGTGCGGCTATAGCCGTATCCAGCATGGTCAGTGAGATGGCCAAAGGAAAGACTCTGGAGGAAGCGATGGCCATAACCAACGACGATGTTGCCGAAGAGTTGGATGGGTTGCCGAAAAACAAACTTCACTGCTCGAACTTAGGAGCGGATGCATTGCATGAGGCAATAGAAAACTTCAGAGAGAAAAAGAAAGCCCCTGAAAAAACCGAAGATGTCAAAGCAGGAGACACGGGAAAATTTTCCTGTCCTTATTGTGATGGACCTGTTGAAGGGATGGAGGAGGCCTGTCACACTTGTCAGGTCGAGCTCGACAGATGCGATGAGTGCGGCAATGTGCTCCGCAAAGACGAAGATAAGTGCCTCCATTGCGGCGCAACGAAGGTCCGGGTGTAACTGGTCATCTGGCGTCGAATGTTTTTTCAAGGACGAATGTTTGTGTTGGCCCGTTAGTTTTTTCGGAAGAGAGGGGAATATCATGCACGCCGATGAAATACTGGATTGTTTCGGTCTTCTTTGTCCCATGCCCATCATTCAAACAGCTAAAAAGATCAAGGAGCTTGAAAAAGGTCAGGTACTCGCTGTCCTCTCAACGGATGAGGGGATCAAAGAAGATATGCCGGCTTGGTGTCGGCAGACGGGGCAAGAGTATCTGGGGATGGAAGAGGATGGTGAGATCTACAAAGTCTATGTAAAAAAGGTCAAAGATTGATGGGCGAGGTTCTACCGATCCGAATTCATCAAGAACAGAATGAGGAGTGTCCCCATTGGTAATTGCGGTTTTCTCAAGCACACGATTGGGGCACATAATTACGTAAATAAGTATTCGTACAATCATAGATTTGGATAGACATCCTGTGGATGAGAGGTAATAAACCGTGGATAAAAAAGAGATCATCAAAAAAATAAAGCGGTTGAAAGCCGAACGGAATGCAATCATTATCGCCCATAATTACCAAATCCCGGATGTGCAAGACATCGCAGATTTTGTCGGGGACTCTTTGCAGTTGAGCCGGAAAGCGGCAAAACTGGATAATGATGTCATAGTATTCTGCGGAGTCCATTTCATGGCGGAGACCGCTGCGATCCTGGCTCCTGGGAAAACGGTCCTAATCCCGGATAGCCACGCCGGTTGTCCCATGGCTGACATGGTCACCGCTACGGAGTTGAGGCAGTGGAAGAAGGAATACCCCGGCAAAAAAGTTGTCTGTTATGTCAACACGTCTGCAGAGGTCAAGGCCGAATGCGATATCTGCTGCACATCCTCCAATGCTCTCAAAGTGGTTGAATCCATACGGGATGATACGATCCTTTTTGCTCCGGATAAGAACCTGGCTGCCTATGTGGCGCGTTTTACGGAGAAAAGAGTCATTCCTTGGGATGGATACTGTTATGTCCACAACAAGTTTCGGGCAAGGGATGTCCAGGAGAAAAGAGCTCTCTTCCCCGAAGCTGAGGTTTGGGTCCACCCCGAGTGTCGCCCGGAAGTCATAGATCTGGCCGATAAGGTTTTATCCACTGGGCAAATGGTCAAAGAATCGCAGCTAACAGATAAGAAAGATGTCATTCTTGGAACTGAAGAAGGGATTATTCACCGCCTCAAGAAACTCAATTCCAAGACATGTTTTATCCCCCTGAGGGATCATGCCATTTGCGCAAACATGAAAAAAATAAGTTTGCCGAAAGTGCTATGGTCGCTTGAAGAGATGGTTTTTAGAATCGATGTGCCCGAGGATATAGCCCGGAAGGCAAGGGGAGCCATCGAAAAAATGATTGCTATAGTGTGAGGAAAACATAATGAATCATTCATGGCGTGTGGGAAAGATCGCAGGCATAGAGATCCGTATTGACTCCAGCTGGTTTGTCATCTTGATCCTCTTCACTTGGTCCCTGGCTTCGTCTTATTTTCCTGAGAAGTTTTCCGATTGGCCCAGTTACCAGTATTGGCTGATCGGGCTGCTGACAAGTCTGTTGATCTTTGGTTCTGTGCTGATCCACGAGCTGTCTCATTCGCTTGTGGCCATTGCCCAGGGTGAGAAAGTTAAAAGTATCACTCTTTTTATTCTGGGGGGTGTGGCGCAAATCAGCGAAGAGCCCAAACAGCCGACACAAGAATTTTTTATGGCATTGGTAGGACCTCTGACGAGTTTCGGCATTGGCATCACGGCTTTCGTCCTCTCTTTTTTACTCAAAGGATTGAGCGAGACCCTGGGAGCTGTCGTCTCCTATTTGGCATTGATCAACATCATCCTGGCGGTTTTTAACCTCCTTCCGGGATTTCCCATGGATGGAGGAAGAGTCTTGCGGTCCATCATCTGGAAGATATCCGGAGACCTGAAAAAGGCGACAAAGATTGCTTCGCGTGTGGGCCAGGGATTGGCTTTTTTTCTGATCTTTGTCGGGATTCTTCAGATTCTGAGAGGAAGCTTTTCCGGGTTTTGGCTGGTCTTTATTGGCTGGTTTCTCCACAGTGCCGCTGTCAGGGGATACCAGCAGGTGATGGTTGAATCCCTGCTCAAAGGAGTGACCGCACGAGAGTTGATGACCAAAGACTTCCACTCTGTGCCCAGCACACTTTTGGTCCAAGATCTGGTCGACGCGTACATCCTGCGACAGAAAGAGCGCGTGTTTCTGGTCCAGGATGGCGATGTTTTGAAGGGGATCGTTTGCTTGGAGGATGTGAAAACCGTCCCGCGTGAGAACTGGGGACAAACTACGCTAGCCGAAGTCATGACGCCCCGCGATAAACTGGAAGCTGTTTCTCTCGATTCTGATGGCAGTGATATCCTGAACAAACTGACCGCAAAAGAGATCCATCAAGTGCCCGTGATGGATGGCGATCAAGTCAAGGGGATCATCTGCCGTACGGATATTCTGCGATTTATTCAGCTCCGTAAAGAACTGGGCGCTTAGAAAAGCACCCTGGTGATACTTCCTGAATCCAGGAGAACCATAATGGAGAGTGCAGAGAAGCGTATCGGTGAGATCATCCGGATATTACATCACACATACCCAAAGAGCCGGACGGCACTCGCGTTCCGCACTCCCTTCGAGATCCTTGTGGCAACCATCCTCTCTGCCCAGTGCACGGATGAGCGAGTCAATCAGCTCACCCCCATGCTGTTTGCAAAGTACAAGTCCGCTCTGGATTTTGCCCGTGCCGATCGGGAAGAACTGGAAGCGGAGATCCGTCCTACAGGTTTTTTCCGGAACAAAGCCAAGAGTATCATCAGCGCGTCCAGAAAGATCGTCGAGGATTTTTCTGGTCAAGTCCCGGATAACATGGATGACCTGATCACCCTTCCCGGTGTGGCGAGAAAAACAGCAAACATCGTGCTTTCCAGCGGGTACCAAAAGGCCGAAGGGATCGCTGTAGACACGCATGTCAAACGGCTTTCAGGAAGATTGGGATTGAGTGCAGAGACCATTCCCGACAAGATCGAGCAGGATTTGATGGCGTTGATTCCGAAAGAAGAGTGGATCGATTTCAACTACATGCTCGTGAATCACGGCAGAGCGGTCTGCCAAGCGCGAAAACCCCGGTGTTCCGGATGCTCCCTGAATCATCTGTGTCCTTTTTTCGAATCTTCTGGGAGGAACTGAGGCTTTTCCATATCCTTGATTCTGGCACTCCCTATCACTCGAAACTTTTCAATCCATCGTGGTTGCGGAAGGGCTACCATTCCATCCCTTTTTCTGGTAAGTTATGAAGGTGTGTCCTGAATGGACCGGATGACAAAATCGGTGGGCTATGGGTTAATAAAGCAAGGAACGGAATAAAGGATAATTTTAAATGGAACGAAATATTTACTGCCATCATATCGGGATCCTGGCGAACGATCTGGAAAAGCTGAAGAAATTCTATACCGAGAGTTTGGGATTTGAAGAAGGGGAGACGCGACTTCTCTCCGCTGAGCTTGTGGATCAGATCTTTCATATTCCCTCCTCATGCACTCTCACCAAACTCAGACGCAGTTCAGCCGTTCTCGAAGTCTTTTCACTCACAGAGGCTCAAACCTCTCCAAGGGAATTTGCCACTCTCGGATACAATCACTGGGGCATGGGAGTGGAGGATAGGATACAGTTCGTTCGGGCTCTCAAAACAAAAAATGTCCCTGTTATAGAGATCGAACATGCAGGCCGCACGATCTATTTTATCAAAGACCCGGAAGGGAATCTTATCGAGGTCTATGAGGCTAAAGTCTAGGAAAAATGCGTAAAGAGGCCATGCTCTTCCACTCTCTGGAAGGGGAACGCGTCGTGTGCGACCTGTGCAGCCATCGCTGCCAGATTGTTCCGGAAAAATACGGGATCTGTGGAGTACGACAAAACAGAAAGGGCAAACTCTATACCCTTGTTTATGGAGAGGTCATCGCTGCCCATGTGGACCCCATAGAGAAAAAACCTCTGTATCACTATCTGCCGGGCTCGAATGCTTTTTCCATCGCAACCATGGGCTGCAATTTTCAGTGCCCCTTCTGCCAGAACTGGCAAATCTCTCAACGGTCCAAAAGCAAGGACAAGGCCTCCTCCAATGAAACCTTTTCTCCTGAGGATATTGTCAGGGCTGCAAAGGATCAAGGATGTCAGAGCATTTCTTATACCTACACCGAGCCCACGATTTTCTTCGAGTTTGCTTACGACACGGCAAAACTTGGCAAAAAAGAAGGTCTTGGAAACTCTTTTGTGACTAATGGCTACATGACGGCTGAAGCTCTTGAGACCTTTCACCCATATCTAGATGCCTGCAACGTTGATCTCAAATCATTCAGTGAGAAATTCTACGCAGAGATGTGCAGAGCCCATCTGGAGCCAGTTTGTGCATCCATTCGGAAAATGAGAACACTCGGGATCTGGGTGGAGATCACAACGCTGGTCATTCCTGGCCAGAATGACTCTGATGAGGAGCTGACAAAGATCGCCCGCTTCATCGTTGATGTGGACCCGGATATCCCATGGCATATCAGCCGTTTTCATCCGGATTATAACTTCACCGACACGTCTTCGACGCCTGTGGAAACTCTCCGCAGAGCCTATTCCATAGGAAAAAGGGAGGGCCTGCGATACATCTACATCGGGAATGTCCTGGGCGAATCAGAGGACACGTATTGTCCCTCTTGCGGCTCATCCCTCATTCAGAGAACTGGGTTTGCCTTAAGCAAGAACGCGATTGCGGATGCAAAGTGCTCTTACTGCGGGCATCCGATCGCCGGGGTTTTCTAGTGTCTTCGAGTTACGGGAAAAAGTATCAATTCTTAGAGCACACAGCCGATGCAAAGTTTCAGGCATTTGGCCAGAGCCTGGAGGAGGCATTCACCAATGCGGCCTATGCCCTGGTGTCTCTCATGTGGGACAGAGACACAATCGAGAACAAGATCCGACACCCTGTCGCTGTGGAAGGCAGAGACCTCAAACAGCTCCTGGTGAATTTTTTAGAGGAGATCCTGTATCTCCTGGATTCCCGGATGTTTCTTCTCCATTCCGTAGAGGGGATCAAGATCAGGAGGATCGAGGAAAAGTATATTCTGGACGGTTCATTTTTTGGTGATACTTATGAAAAGCGTTACAGGCCCTTCGGAGACGTGAAAGCCATAACCTATAATGAGATGGAAATTTGGATCAATGAACATTTTATGGTTCAGGTTGTGGTGGATGTGTGAGGTGGCAGCATGGAATTAAAAAGGATCGATGCACACACTTATCAAATTGAAAAACACGGGAACATGAAGGTCCCCACGGTGATCTATACATCACCGGCCCTTCTGGAAAGCATCAAACGCGACCGGACCCTTGAGCAGGCCCAGAATGTGGCCTGTTTACCCGGGATCCAGAAAATGGCCTGCGTTATGCCGGATGGCCACCAGGGTTACGGTTTCCCTATAGGGGGTGTGGCGGCTTTTGACCTCAACCGAGGAGTTATTTCCCCCGGAGGAGTGGGCTATGATATCAATTGCGGTGTCAGGCTCCTGAAAACAGAATTTTTGGAAGAAGATGTGGAGGCAAAAAGAGGAGAGCTTCTTGCGCAGATTTTTCGGTCGGTGCCGGCCGGGGTGGGTAAGCGGGGGATTCTTCAGTTGAGCCGGCGAGTCCTCGAGGATGTCTGCACGATGGGGGCGGAATGGGCTGTGGAGAATGGATATGGATTACGTGTGGACCTGGAGAGGACAGAGGAATACGGACGGATGAAGAGCGCGGACCCCAGTTATCTGTCCAAACGTGCAATCGAGAGAGGCGTCCCTCAGTTGGGCACCCTCGGTGCGGGGAACCATTTTTTAGAGATACAGAAAGTGGCCGAAATTTTCGACTCCAAGGTCGCCGGAATATTCGGGATCCATTCCTTGGGTCAGATACTGGTCATGATCCACTGTGGAAGCCGTGGGCTTGGCCATCAGGTCGCATCCGATTACATCCGCGCCATGGAAAACAAATTCGGAACATCTGGATTGCCGGACAGAGAACTCATCAATGCGCCCATCCAGTCCGAATTGGGCCGGCAGTACTACAAATCCATGAGCGCTGCGGTGAACTTTGCCTTTGCCAACAGACAGATGATCGCCCACTGGGTTCGGGAGGTCTTTCAAAAAATATTGGGAAATTCCGAAGGGATGGACCAGGTTTATGATGTCTGCCACAATGTCGCCAAATTCGAGAAACATGAGATCGATGGTGAAGAGAAAGAGGTCTGTATCCACAGAAAGGGAGCGACGCGGAGCTTCGGTCCCGGCCGCAAGGAGATCCCCGAAGTGTATCGGTCGGTGGGCCAACCGGTCATGATACCGGGGAGCATGGGGACTTCGTCCTACGTTTTGGTCGGAACGCAACAGTCCGAACAATTGAGTTTTGGCTCAACCGCTCATGGTGCGGGACGGATGATGTCCAGGCATGAAGCACGCCGGAAGTTCAAGGGTGAGCAAATCAAACAGGACCTGGCGAGAAAGGGGATAGAACTCCAATCCACGAGCTGGAGGGGTGTGGCCGAGGAAGCCTCCCAGGCATACAAAGACGTCGACGAAGTGGTTAGAGTTTCCCATGAAGTCGGCATCGGAAAGCTTGTTGTTCGGGTGGTCCCTGTGGGTGTAATGAAGGGCTAAGATTTCTGCCGTTGGATTTTGCGCTTGGTGAGGTTGATGGTTTTTGTGATCTTGATCCCTCTCGGGCAGACGCGCGTGCATTCAAAACGGCTTTCGCAGGGCCAGACACCATCGGGATGATCCAACTGGGGAAGGCGCTCTTCAAATCCTTCATCGCGGCTGTCGTCATTGAATCGTGAGGCCTGGACCACAGCTGCAGGGCCAATAAAATTAGGATTGACTTCCTGGATGACAGGGCATGCCGAATAGCAAGAGATACAGAGGATGCATTTTATCCCCTCTTCGAATTTTTGCCTCTCCTCGGGAGATTGACGGAATTCCTTCTTTCCCGGCTCTTCGGAGCTGATAAAATACGGCTTCACACACATGTAATTTTCGAAAAATTTATGCTGGTCCACCATGAGATCCCTCTGGATAGGCAGGTTTCGCAGAGGTTCTACACGGATGGTTGCTTCTTCTTCTCGGGCAACATCCTGGATGAGCGTCTTACATGCCAGACGCTCCTTTCCGTTGATCACCATGGCATCTGAGCCACACACGCCGTGGGCACAACTCCTGCGGATCCCCAGAGTCGGGTCTTGCGTTGCCTTGATTTCCAAAAGAACTGAGAGCAACCTGTCTGTGAGTTCGGCATTGACCGCGTATTTTTGGGTGTAGGGTTTTATGTCGGTTTCTGGATTGAATCGCTGTATCTCCAGAGTGATTTTCATCGTCCCTCCCCATTAATATTTCCGCGGTTTAGGTTCCCAACGGGAAATATCGACATTTCTATAATCGATTCTGATATTTTCGCCCTCAAACCATGCCAGGGTGTGTTTGAGCCAATTATTGTCATCCCTCTCCGCGAAATCTTCCCTTGCGTGGGCACCACGGCTTTCCTGCCTGTTGAGAGCGCATGTCACCACCATGTAGGCCAATTCCAGGAGATGTCCCAATTCCGTGATCTCGAGCACTTGTGTGTTAAAAGCCCTGCTGGGGTCGTTGGCCCTTATTTGTGTATAGACCTGGCGCAGTTCTCTCAGGGCCTTCTGTGCTTTTGCCATGTTTTCCCTATTGCGGATGATTCCCACGTTTTCCATCATCACATGTTGCATCTCCCGGCGCAGAGATTCGGGATTGGGGCATTTCTCTTGGCGACGCAGCTCCGCCAGTCTTTTCCGTACAGCTTCTGGAGCATCAGCGGAGACGGTCCCAAAGTCTGCACCCTTCACAAACTGTGCCATATGTTGTCCTGCGCGGCGACCGAAAACGACCAATTCGACAAGGCTGTTTGTGCCCAACCTGTTTGCTCCATGAACAGAAACACACGCACATTCGCCAGCCGCATACAGTCCTTCATAGGTTTTGCCCGAACTGTCGAAGATCACCCTTCCGTCGAGGTCGGTGGGAATGCCTCCCATGGCATAGTGGGCCGTGGGGTGGACGGACATGGGCTTTTCTGCGGGGTCGACACCGAGGTAGGTGCGAGAAAATTCAGCGATATCGGGGAGTTTGGCCTCGATGGCGTCCTTCCCAAGATGTGTGGCATCAAGATAAATATAGTCATCCACAGAGCCATCCCCTTTGACCCCCCGGAGTTCCTGGATTTCCGTATGGATTGCCCTTGAGATCATGTCTCGGGGTGCCAGGTCCAGCAGTGTGGGCGCGTATCTCTCCATGAAACGTTCCCCCTTGGCGTTCCGCAGTATTCCTCCTTCCCCCCTGACTGCTTCTGTGATGAGAATGCCCAAACCGCGAATTCCTGTGGGATGGAACTGATAAAACTCCATGTCCTCGAGAGGAACACCCCGTTTGGCGAGCAAAGCTTGCCCATCTCCCGTGTTGGCGTACGCATTGGACGTGATGCGAAAGATGCGGCCGAAACCTCCTGTCGCAAAAAGAACAGCTTTGGCTTTGAAAAGATGGATCTCTCCGGTCGCGAGGTCCCCTGCAACTAATCCTCTGCATTGGTGTCCTTGGATCAAAACGTCCAAAACGGTGTACTCATCAAAAAATGCCACATTTTCTTTTATACACTGCTGGAAGAGAGTTTGGAGGATCATGTGTCCGGTTCTGTCTGCGGCGTAACAGGCCCGCCGGACAGGTGCTTCACCGAAGTTCCGCGTATGGCCGCCGAACCTGCGCTGATCGATGAGACCCTGGGGAGTGCGGCTAAAGGGCAAGCCTTTATTCTCGAGCTCGTAAACAGCCTGAATGGCGTCCTCGGCGAGAATGCTAGCGGCATTCTGGTCTGTGAGGTAATCACCTCCCTTGACTGTGTCAAAGGCATGCCATATGGGTTTATCCTCTTCAAGGTTCCCGAGCGCAGCCCCTATCCCTCCTTGGGCAGCGCCGGTATGCGACCTGACGGGATAGAGCTTGGACAAGACCGCGGTCTTTCCTGTTTTGCTGGCTTCAAGAGCTGCATACAACCCTGCTCCGCCCGCACCCACGATGAGAGCTTCGTATTCAAACATAGGATTTCCTCTAAGATCAAAGATAGACCTTTAAAAGTAATTTCTGCTGCCGGGATTGTCAAGATGTCCTGAATTTGACCTTGGCGGGAGACTGCTCTAAAATGGTGGACACATTCGGTCGACCTGTCGGTTCTCGAACAGATCCGATGAATCCGAAGAGGAGTGTATCGATGGCACAAAAAACACGTAAAGAAAGGGATTCTCTCGGGGAGCTTTCTGTACCTGAAGATGCCTATTATGGGATCCAGTCACTCAGAGCTTCTTTGAATTTTCCGATAAGCGGGCTGAAAAATCCGTTGAGCATGGTTAGAGCCACTGTGCAGATCAAACGTGCCGCAGCCAGTGTTCACCGGGAGTTGGGACAGCTAGAAGAGGCAAAATCTATGGCCATAGAGAAAGCATGCCTCGAGGTTCTTGAAGGCAAATTTGAGTATCAATTCATCGTGGACGTGTTTCAGATGGGAGCCGGAACATCCTTTCATATGAATTGCAATGAGGTGATCGCCAACCGCGCAGAAGAACTGCTGGGTGGGACAAAAGGACAATACACACTTGTCCATCCCAATGACCACGTGAATATGGGACAGAGCACAAACGATGTTTTCCCGACAGCCATGCGGCTGGCAGTGCTTACACTTCTTAAAGAGGACTTCTATGCTATCCTCGATGAGATGGCGCAGATCTTTGGCGCTAAAGCTGATGAGTTCGATGGTGTCATCAAATCGGGCAGGACTCATCTGCAAGACGCCGCACCCATCCGGTTGGGCCAGGAATTCAGAGCCTACGGAAAAGCGATATCGCAAACACGGCTTTTTCTCGAATCTGCAGAACGTTCACTGTATGCTTTAGGGATCGGAGGAAGCGCTGTGGGCACGGGATTGAACACGGCACCGGAATACGCCGGAATGATGGTGAAACGCCTGGCTGAACAGACGGGATTTCCTCTGGTTCCTGCGGATGATCTTAGAGAAACGATGCAGAGCATGCGGCCCATGGCTGAAGTGTCTGCGGGCCTGAGGAACCTGGCCATCGAGTTGAATAGGATTGCCAACGACCTCCGCCTCCTTGCCTCGGGTCCGAAGACCGGACTGGCCGAGATCAGCCTGCCCGCGGTGGCTCCGGGGTCTTCCATGATGCCGGGTAAAACCAACCCGTCCATGCTTGAGATGCTGAACATGGTCTGCTATCAGGTCATCGGGAGTGACCTGGTCGTCAGCGGAGCTGCTCAAGCTGGCCAGTTGGAGCTCAATGTGATGATGCCTGTCATCGCCTTCAACCTCGACTTCATGATTTCTATTCTCACCAATGCCATTAAAGAGGTAAGTTTGAGATGCATCAGGGGTATCCGTGTGAATAAAGAGCGCTGCCGTTGGTACGCAGAGCAAAGCATGGGGATTGTGACCGCCCTGTCCCCGCATATCGGATATCTGCGCTCTGCAGAAGTGGCAGAGGAAGCTCTTGAAAAGGGGAAGACTCTGGGGGATATCCTGAGGGCTAAAGGTGACCTTGATGATAAGAGCATAAAGGCCGTTCTCGATCCATGGGAAATGACAGAACCGGGGATTCCTGGCAAGTTGAAATCGGGTAAGAGCAAACCGTAATGAATGATTCGCCGGGTGTCCCGCTTGTGCCCTAGAGAAGGCCGTGCATTGAGCTGCTATTCTGTTTGACAATTGCCCTTTGGGTCTCTTATTGTAGAGAAAAAAATGAAAGTCCTGCTTGCCGGATACAACATCGATAGTTCGGTGATCGATGATCTGAAGAAAAACAGTCCGTCCCTCCAGAATGTCACACCCGAAACCATGTCTGCGGCTTATGCGCGGATATCTCGGGATCCACGTTCTGTAGATGCCTTGAGAGCAGTAGCCAGAACAGAGGTGGAAAGAGCCAGACGGTCGAACAAAAACATCATCTTCAAAATGGGCCATCATTCAGTGGCAGAACATGCTGTCTTCAATTTTGATATTATCGGGGTGAGCCGACTGGCTATCGAGGAGATCGAAAAATTTCGCCTCTGTTCCTACACGGAGAAATCCCAGCGCTATGTTAAGCTGGAAGATGACGTTATCTTGCCGGAGGAGATAAAGAAGGCGGGAAAACAGAAGATTTTTCTGGAGGTCATTAAAACCCAAAATGCTCTCTATCATAAACTTTACAGGAAACTTAAACCGTATTTTTTTGAATGCTTTCCCGAACTCGCAGCGGATTCGAAGAAGCATGCGGTCCTGAATGGCTGGGCCAAGGAAGACGCCCGGTATTGTGTGAGCCTGGCGACTTTGGGCCAGCTGGGATTGACAGCCAATGCCAGAAATCTGGAATTTCTTATCCGCCGTTTTGCCTCCAAAGAACTGGCCGAGATCAAAATGCTCAACCAGAAGATATATGAGTTGGCAAAGGCAGTTGCTCCCTCGATCATTCTCTTCACCGAAGCCAATGAATATGACGCAAAAACCTATAAAAATCTTGTGAAAAAGACGGAGCTTCTGCCCTTCGGTGGAGGGCCAAAAAAAAGGAAAGAAAATATTGAGAGAAGAAGGGACAGAGAGTGTGTCCAACTGGTGGACCACACGGCTGACGGTGATACAAGATTGGTGGCTTCACTCCTGCACACATCCTCCCTACACTCCTACAAAGACTGTTTGCTTCAAGCGAAGGCTTTGGAGCAAAAACAGAAAAAGGATATGTGCAAGACCGCGTTTCAGCATATGGAGTTTTTTGACGCCGTCCTCAGGGAATTCGAGTACGTCGACCTGACGTTTGACCTGGTGATTTCTGCCACATGTTTTGCCCAGCTCAAAAGACATCGGATGGCTACGTTGACGGCACAGCCTTACGACTTGGAGTTGGGAGTCACTCTCCCCCAATCCATTAAAAACATCGGAACCCAACAGGAATTCAAAGCTGTCATCGACCAGACAGAAGAGTGCTACAGGAAACTCAAGGAGTCCCTGACAACAGGGGCTGAATATATCTTGACAAATGCCCACAGGCGACGTGTGCTGATGAGAGTCAATGCGCGGGAGTTATACCATATGGCGAGACTCAGAGAGGATCCGTCCGCTCAATGGGATATCCGCCAGATTGTGGGCGAGATGAGTCGGAAAGCGAAGGAGGTCATGCCCCTGACCTTCCGCCTTGTCGGGGCTAAGAACTCTTACCCGGAGTTATACAAAGAGCTTTTTAGGAAATCTCCGAAACTGATGCCAGCAAAAATCGGATCGGCACTTTGATTCCCACCCATCGGGTCATCCAAACTATCGATCTGTGAGATGGATCTAAAGCGAAATTCTGCCCGATTTTCTCGCTAAGTTTCTTGTCCCCATCATAGGAAGTTAATATCCCGATAGATCCGGCATCCATGATTGCGGCGAGCCCTACACTTTAAGGGCTAAATCGTGAGGCGAAAGGATCAAAAAGTCAGCGATACATCATAGGATCAATACGCGACGGCCGTGGACTTCCAATCTCCCCTCAAAATACAACCTGACGGCCTCGGGATAGATCTTGTGCTCTTCTCTTAAAATCCTTTCGCTCAGTGTTTCTTCTGTGTCCTCCTGTAGCACGGGCACGACAGCTTGGATGATGATCGGCCCCATGTCCACCTCAGGAGTCACAAAATGGACTGTGGCCCCCGAATACCGGACTCCCCAATCGATAGCCTTTTGCTGCACATGAAGTCCCGGAAAAGAAGGCAGCAGGGCCGGATGAATGTTTATGATCCTGTTCCTGAGCGCGCTGCAGAAAATGGGAGTCAAAATTCGCATGTATCCAGCAAGGCAAACGAGGTCAGTCTTCCGTTTTTGAAGCTCTTCGACGACCTTTCGGTCATAGTCCTCCCGCGACGTAAACTCTTTGGGGTTGAGGAACAAAATCCGGAGATTGCGCTCTTGAGCGATGTGCAATCCAGGCGCTTCCTTTTTATTACTGAAAACCAGGTCGATATCCGCGTTAATTTTTCCCGCCAGGATCCCATCATGAATGGCCATAAAATTCGACCCTCTTCCGGAGAGGAATACGGCAATCTTCCCTCTTTTTTTTGGACTTCGGAATATTTCATCAGACATTTTCGTTCCTTTACTTGAACACTCAAAATTACAATTCTAAAATTGAATCATGATGCCGATTTTTACGGAAAAGCCGCTGAGATCGATAGTTCCTTGTCTCACAGATCGATAATTTTCTCCTTCCGGTGGTTCAGGAGAGATCAGGTATTTCGCCTGCCAGAGGTCAAGCCCTGAGTCGTACTCCTCTACATAGGTCAGCGCCCCCGTTTCTTTATTCTTGTTTTCACCTGAAAAACCTGGGATGCTCGCCTTTCTCCATGTCCCTTCCATGAAGAAACGGACCCCGGATTCGGTTTTATAAACAACGCCAAGCCCAAGCAGGTAGATCTGCCCTTGAGCAGATGCAGAAATAGATTCAGGATAGGAATAACTTTCCGTATCGATTTTTTTATTCCCGTCTCTCTCAAAGTATTTGGCCCATATAGGCCCGCCTCCCGCTCTAAAGAATAGACTGAGCGATGAATTTATCGGTTGGATGTAGTATCCGGATAAGATGAGCGGTATGGCACTGATTTTTGTGGGCTTGATATGGCTGTACGTCCCCAGAACTTTCTCTATCGTCAGCGATGTGTTTTTCTCGTTAACGTCGCTGAAAATATAGCCGCTGCTCAATCCGAGAGCGAAACGGGAGGTCATGGAAAAGATGAGTTCAATCTCAAATTCGTAACCCAGTTTTAGAGTAGAAACTTCCCCTTCGAGGTAACTCCAGGTGTTCGTCAGGTCTGCTCTCGTTATCCAATATTCTTCCCAATCTTTAAGAACTTGATTGACTTCTTCAGGCTTAAAAAAACTGATCCCCCCTGCTATTTTAAGGCTGAATTCCACAGCAAAGCTTTGGGTTATGCCGATGGAGAGCAAAAAGAAAACTATAGCAAGCTTTTTGATGGCTTTCACAAGGTTGTTCAATTTCTCGTTTGTTTTCTGATAGTCAGTTTAATTATTGCAGCAAAAATTATCAATAACTTTGTTTACAATAAGTTCCCCAGTCGGATCTGGAGGATCGCGCGTGTCATACCCGGCCTCGATGTCGCTTCCACCAGTCACGAAGAGAATAGGATGTTTGTTCTGCTCAGAAAAGGCTTCCCCCCTCAAACGATACGGTCATTTCCTTGCGCGAATTCACATTCTTGTTCTCACAGGTTTGAAGATGTTTGTCCGGACAACAAGCCTTTGAAGAAACAGGATTATTTGATTTTAAAAACGTTAGGGATGTTTTCTTTCCAGATGTTATACCCTCGAAGGACGGGCATGTTGAGGATCTCTTTCCCAATATGATGAATGATCAGGTGAGCACCGCCAGTTTTCCCAAGAACGAAAAAAGGAACGCCATGATCTTCAGCGAGGGCACGCAAAGACTCGAGGACTTCGGCACGCAGGGACACACAGATACGGGATTGGGTCTCTCCGAAAAGAAGAGCATCGGCCTGCATGTCATCCTGGAGGTCGACTGTGAAACCGATTTTTTTTGCACTCAAGAAAGCGGATTCTGCCAGACACACGGCAAGCCCCCCCTCCGACACATCATGGGCCGAGGAAAGATACCCTCGGGATATGGCAGCTATACACAATTCTTGGACTTTTTTTTCTGCATTGAGATCGCAAACAGGAACACGACCTCTCTCCTTTTTGCACACACATTTCAAGTATTCCGAAGCTCCGAGCTCGTCTTTGTTTTGACCTAGAAGACAGAGAATATCTCCCTCCTGCTTGAATGAAGGGCTGGCGGTTTTGTTTATATCATCCAGGATACCCACCACTCCCAGCACGGGTGTGGGGTATATGGATTCGCCTTCGGTGTCGTTATAAAAGCTGACATTTCCTCCTGTAACAGGAATGTCGAATGCCTGGCAGGCTTCTGCAATACCGTCGATGACATTCTGGAACTGCCACATGATCTCTGGTTTTTCGGGATTCCCGAAATTCAGACAGTTTGTCACACCTATGGGTCTCGCTCCCACGCATGCCAAATTCCGGCACGCCTCTGCGACCGCGATCTTTCCTCCAGCTTTTGGGTCAAGATAGGCATAGAGAGAGTTGCCATCCAGGGCGACAGCCAGCGCTCTGTTCGTGTTCTTTATGCGCAAGACAGAAGCATCTCCTTGCGGTAATAGGGCTGTGTTGGTCTGCACCATATGGTCATACTGGCGAAAAATCCACTCTTTGTCCGAGATCGTGGGAGAAGACAACAATTTTTTCAGAGTCGTGTTGAAATCATTGGGGATCTGTAGAAAAGGTGCGATTTCGGACTTGGGTTCTAGGTAGGCAGGAATAGCACTTTTCCTCGCGTACACGGGACACAGATTGACAACAGGATCGACCGGTATATCCACAACAACCTTACCTCCCGCTTTGACGATGAGGCGCCCGGTGTCTATCACCTGGCCGATGATGACAGCATCCAGATCCCATTTGGCAAAAACGTTCTGAACATCCGCCACCTTGTTCTTTTGGGCAACGATCAGCATTCTCTCCTGGGATTCAGACAGCATGATCTCGTAAGGGGTCATGCCCTCTTCTCTCTGGGGGACGAGGTCGAGATCGATCTCCATCCCTGTCCCGGATTTGGATGCCATCTCTGTTGTCGAGCAAGTCAGACCCGCAGCACCCATATCCTGAATGCCCACGATCAGGTTTTGGCCCATGACCTCCAAACACGCTTCAAGCAGGAGTTTTTCCTTGAATGGGTCCCCAACCTGGACATTCGGTCGTTTCTCCTCCAAATCTTCACCGAATTCGGCAGAGGCCATAGTTGCCCCATGAATACCGTCGCGGCCTGTCTTTGATCCTACGTAGAGCACAAGATTTCCTGCTCCCTCGGCTTTGGCATAAAAGATTTTTTCTTTTTCTGCGATGCCAAGGCAGAAAACATTGACGAGCGGATTGAGGGAATAACAATCGTTAAAATAAACCTCCCCGCCCACGGTGGGCACGCCGATGGAATTGCCGTAACCCGCGATCCCTGCCACCACACCGTCCATGATGGCGCGATTTTTGGTCTGATCGAGAGGTCCAAAGCGGAGCGAATCCATCACGGCGATAGGTCGGGCCCCCATGGTGAAAATGTCCCGCAAAATACCGCCGACTCCGGTTGCTGCGCCTTGATAGGGTTCGATAAAGGATGGGTGATTGTGTGATTCAATCTTGAAGACAATGGCCAGCCCTTCGCCGATATCGATGATGCCGGCATTTTCACCTGGTCCTTGGATGACCTTTTTTCCCTTAACGGGCAGGTTCTTCAAATGGATCTTTGAGCTTTTATAGCTGCAGTGTTCGGACCACATCAGCGAGAATATACCCAACTCCGTGATGTTCGGCTCTTTGCCGATAAGTTTTACGATCAGCTGGTATTCCTCTTCTGTGAGGTTGTGCTCATCCAGTATTTTTTTGTCGATCATTCTGTTTCGTCCATTCAGTATATACTGACTTACGGTTTGGGCGACGGTTGGATCCTTTCAAACAGCCCTCTTTGATCTCTCTCTTCCCGCTCCTTCGATCATTTGGCATCATAAAGAATGGATGATCGATTCGAAGATGATCCGTCCATCCTCACTTCCGAGTATGATCTCTGATGCCCTTTCCGGATGAGGCATCATGCCCAAAACGTTGCCCTCTTTGTTTATGAGGCCGGCAATGTTTTCCATCGATCCGTTGACGTTCGCTTGGTCAGTGAGACGTCCATCGGGCTCTGAATAGCGTAAGATGATCTGGTCATTTTTCTTGACCGTATCCAGTGTTTCGGGATCACCAAAATAATTGCCATCGAAATGGGCAATCGGGATTTTTAACACATCTCCTCCGTTCCCTCTGTTTGTAAAGGGTGTGTTGTTGTTCTCAATTCTCAGGTAAACATATTGACAAAGAAACTTGAGGTTTTTATTCCTGAGCATCGCTCCTGGAAGGAGGCCCAGTTCGCAAAGAACTTGGAAGCCGTTACAGATGCCGAGAACAAGCCCTCCTTTTCCAGCGAAGTCTTTCACCTCTTGCATAAGCGGTGAAAATTTCGCAATAGCCCCCGACCTCAGATAATCCCCGTAGGAGAAACCGCCGGGGAGCACCACACAGTCGACATCCTGAAGACTGTGTTCTTTATGCCAGAGAAATGTCGTTTCTTGGCCGCACACGTCTCTGAGGACATAAAATGTATCGTAGTCACAGTTGGAACCGGGAAATATCACAACGCCGAACTTCATTGCCTTTGACTCTATACCTCTTGATTTTGTTGATGTTGCATAAATTTTTTAAAGTTTCAGGAAAAAAACCCTACAGGCCATCGGTCCTTCATTCGATGATCTGGTATTCAAATTTTTCGATGATCGGATTTGCCAGGACTTTATCAGAGATCTCCGAGATGATCCGATCCACTTCTTCTTTCGAGACCTCATCCAATTCGATCTCGAACACCTTACCTTGGCGGACATCTTTCACTCTCTCATACCCAAGGGTATGGAGTGCATTTTTGACTGTCTGTCCTTGAGGATCGAGGACGCTGTCTTTGAAAGAAACCAAGACTCTAACTTTCATCGGCAAACACCTTATCATAAATGTAATCAATTTTTTCCAGATAGGGATCGAGAGAAAAACAATCTTCAATCTCTTCGACAGACAATAACTTGGTGACCTCTGAGTCTGATTTAAGGAGTTCTTTAAAGTCCTTCTGTTCGTCCCAAGCTTTAAGGCTGTTTCGCTGCGTCAGTTTGTAGGCCTCTTCGCGCGAAATGTTCTTTTTGGTCAGGGCGAGCATAACCCTTTGGGAGAAGATAAGTCCGCGCGTGAGGTTTATATTTTCTCTCATTCTTCCTGGATGGACTTTCCAGTTTTTTATGATATCTGTCATCTCTGCCAGCAGGAAATCTGTGATGATGAATGAATCTGGGAATATCACTCTCTCCGCTGAAGAGTGAGAGATATCTCTTTCGTGCCAAAGAGGAATATTCTCCAGGGCTGTTTGGAGGTTGCTCCGTGTGATACGGGCGAGCCCTGAAACACGTTCTGTGCGAACAGGATTTTTCTTATGTGGCATGGAAGAGGAGCCTTTCTGGCCTTTTGTGAAGGGCTCCTCCAGCTCGAGAGTTTCTGTCTTCTGGTGATGGCGGATCTCCTGGGCGAATTTGTCAAGGGAGGCGCACACCAGAGCGAGTGTAGAAATGACTTCTGCGTGTCTGTCGCGCTGAAGAACTTGAGTGGAGATCTTAGCGGGTTTGAGACCCAGTTTGGCCAGTGAGATCTCCTCAACTTTTGGGTCGAGGTGGATGTATGTCCCCACTGAACCGGAGACGCGTCCATAACTGATATTATCCCTCGCCCTGGAGATGCGCTCACAATGTCTTTTGATCTCCTCATACCAGACGAGCACTTTGACTCCAAAGGTAATGGGTTCGGCATGAACACCATGCGTCCGCCCAACCATGACGGTTGTTTTGTGTTCAAGTGCTTTTTCTTTGAGGACGTCTTTAAGAATGTGTAAATCTTTGAATACCTTATCCAGGGATTCTCTGATAAGAAGAGAAAATGCCGTGTCGACGACATCATAAGAGGTTAAGCCGAGATGAACATATTGAGAATCTTTGCCGACAAATTCTGAGACAGAAGTGAGAAAGGCGAGGATGTCGTGTTTCACTACCCTTTCGATCTCATCGATCCTCTCGATGTTGAAAGAGGCGTTTTTTTTGATTCTCTGGAGTGCATCTTTGGGGATCTCTCCCAATTCGTGCCAAGCATCACAGACAGCCATTTCGACATCGAGCCATTTCTTGTACCTGTTTTGGTCTTCCCATATAGCACCCATTTCAGGTCTTGTGTAACGTTTGATCATTGCAAAGATCCTTTAGGGAAGTTGAGGGGAGATTTTAACAACTGCGGGTTTCAATGTCAACGAAATCAAATCCCATATCAAAAGGTTTCGCTCTAATGTCCGTCTAATGAAGAGGACAGAACATATGAACGGACATCCAGTTTCTGGAATCACGGATACATTCATAAAAAAAAAGTGTCAATAATGATAAAGATGGCTTGACAAACAGAACAAAGTTGTGTAGTATTGCTGATGAAAAAATTTATTTTTTTATGGGCAGTCGAAGCTAGGTGTAGAAACAACTGAATCGATAGCATAAGGTAAAACGGAGAACAGGCCTCTCTTTTCTTATTTATTCCCAAAAAAGACCCTAAACTTTAGAGTTATTCAGTAACGTCCAGGTTGACTATTTTGCCAGCGTAGCTCAGTTGGTAGAGCAGCTGATTTGTAATCAGCGGGTCGGGGGTTCGAATCCTCTCGCTGGCTTTTTGAGTGAATGGTTTAGGTTATTGGGTGCTTTTTTTATATATCGACCGATATGTGTCGCAAAAGATTAAAAGAATCAACCCAATATCTGTTGATCCGTTTGCCATATATGGGCAGGTACCAAAGTGGCTAAATGGGGCGGGCTGTAAACCCGCTGGGGCAACCCTTCGGAGGTTCGAATCCTTCCCTGCCCAGTTAAGCGGGAATAGCTCAGTTGGTAGAGCAACGGCCTTCCAAGCCGTTCGTCGCGGGTTCGAGTCCCGTTTCCCGCTCTTGTTTTTGGTTTTGCTGCCCACGTAGCTCAGTTGGTAGAGCACGTCCTTGGTAAGGACGGGGTCACCAGTTCAAGTCTGGTCGTGGGCTTTGGATAATAAATTATTTATGTATTAAATTAGCGATAAGGAGGTAAAGGGCAATGGCGAAGGCGAAGTTTGAGAGGACGAAGCCGCATTTAAACATAGGGACGATAGGGCATGTGGATCATGGGAAGACGACGTTGACGGCGGCGATAACGAAGGTGTTGCACAGTAAGACGGATAAGGTAGCGTTTATAGATTATGATCAGATAGACAATGCGCCTGAGGAGAAGGAGAGGGGATTAACGATACAGATAGCGCACATAGAGTATGAGACGGACAAGCGACATTATGCGCACATAGATTGTCCTGGTCATGCGGATTACATAAAGAACATGATCACAGGGGCGGCGCAGATGGATGGGGCGATTTTGGTGGTGGCAGCCGATGATGGGCCGATGCCGCAGACGCGGGAGCACATATTGTTGGCGCGGCAGGTGAATGTGCCAGCGATAGTCGTGTTCATGAACAAGGTGGATTTGGTGGATGATCCTGAGATATTGGATTTGGTAGAGTTGGAGGTCCGGGAGTTATTGACGAAGTATGAGTTTCCTGGGGATGACATACCGGTTGTGAGGGGGAGTGCGTTGAAGTCGTTGGAGTCGGATGGGGATCCTGGTGCTGAGGTGAACAAGCCGATACTGGAGTTGATGGATGCGGTGGACAGTTACATACCGGAGCCGGTGAGGTTGGTGGACCAGCCGTATTTGATGCCGATAGAGGACATATTTTCGATAAGTGGGCGTGGGACGGTAGTGACAGGGCGAGTGGATCGTGGAGTGGTCAAGGTGGGAGAGGAGGTAGAGATCGTAGGGTTTGGAGAGACGCGGAAGCGAGTGGTGACAGGGGTTGAGATGTTTCGGAAGATACTGGATGAGGGGCAGGCTGGAGACAATGTTGGGATATTGTTGAGGGGGACGGATAAGGATGAGGTGGAGCGAGGGATGGTGTTGGCGAAGCCAGGTTCTATAACGCCGCACACGAAGTTCAAGGCGGAGATATATGCGTTGAAGAAGGAGGAGGGGGGGCGGCACACGCCGTTTTTTACGGGATACAGGCCGCAGTTTTATTTTCGGACGACGGATGTGACGGGGACGGTGAAGTTGCCTGGTGGGGTAGAGATGGTGATGCCAGGGGACAATGTGAATTTGGAGATTGAATTGATAACGACGGTGGCGATGGAGAAGGGGTTGAAGTTTGCGATCCGCGAGGGGTCGCGGACAGTGGGAGCGGGAACGGTTACAGAAGTTTTGGATTGATCGGCTGATGATGGTGACCCCATTCCCCGAACAAGCCAAACAGAGAAAGAAGCAGAAATAAAATTAGAATAAACGAGAAAAAAAATGAGAGAAATAGTGACTCTGCAATGTACGGTGTGCAAAAGACGGAATTACTCGACAACCCGGAATAAAAAGCAACAGACAGAAAAGATGCAGTTAAAAAAATATTGCAAATTCGACAGAAAGCACACGCTGCACAAGGAGGTCAAATAATACTCGGCGCGGTTTTTTGTTTTTGGCCGATGAGGTTCTGCGTTTCCGCCAAAAGCAAAGATCTTATCATAAGTGTTAGGTGACAAACGAGGAGGAAAGACATAAGGGTAGGTGAGTAGCTCAACTGGCTAGAGCATCGGTCTCCAAAACCGAAGGCTGCGGGTTCGAGTCCTGCCTCACCTGCCAGATAATAATAAGATTGATATCTCGTATTGAAATTAATCCCCCGGGGGAGGTCAACGAGTCAATCCGTAAATCATCTATGAGGATATAGAATGAGTCAAAAAGTTAGGTGGTACAAGCGAATCGGTCCGTTTCTGAAGGAAGTCAGAGCAGAAATAAAAAAGGTAACATGGCCTTCGAGAAACGAAGTCTACAGCACGACCATTGTTGTTATTATTGCGACCCTATTTTTTGGATTCTACCTCTTTTTTATGGATTTGATTTTTTCCTGGGTGATTTCTAAGATACAATCAATATTTTGATGAGTTGAGTTGAACGATGGCAAAAAATTGGTATGTTGTGCATACGTATTCGGGATTTGAAAAGTTTGTGGCAGAGTCTATCCGTCAAAGGGCTATTGAGCTGAACATCGAAGAGCAGATAGGGAAGATCATCATCCCCACTGAAGGTGTTGTCGAGATCAAGGGAGGGAAAAAAGTTGTTTCTACAAAAAGGTCCTACCCTGGTTATATCCTGATCGAGATGGAAATGACGGATGAGAACTGGTTGATCATCCGCGAGACACCCAAGGTTACTGGGTTTGTGGGCTCTGGAAAACGGCCTTCTCCGTTGAGCAAGGGCGAGGTGACGCAGATCGTGGAACACATGGAGACGACCTCTGAAAAGCCCAAGCCCAAACATTCCTTTGAGAAGGGTGAGGCTGTTCGCATTATCGACGGCCCTTTCTTTAATTTTAACGGCATTGTCGAAGAAGTGAATAACGAGAGAGACACTCTCAAAGTTCTTGTCACCATCTTCGGTCGGTCGACTCCTGTGGAGCTGGAATTCTTACAAGTGGAGAAAATATAGGAGGCAAAATGTCCAAAGAAGTCGTAGCGTTGATAAAACTGCAAATAGAAGCGGGTCAAGCCAGCCCCGCACCCCCTGTTGGGCCAGCTCTCGGTCAACACAATGTTGCCATAATGGATTTTGTGCGTCAGTTCAATGACAGGACGAGCAAGATGGAAGCCGGGACGATCATCCCTGTGCTCATATCCGTATTTAAAGATCGGAGTTTTACCTTTATCCTTAAATCGCCCCCGGCTTCTTATCTTCTGAAAAAAGCCTGTGGGATCGCTAAGGGATCGGGGACTCCTAATCAGGAGAAGGTAGGGAAGGTCACACAGAAACAGTTGGAAGATATCGCCAAGCTAAAAATGCCGGACTTGAACGCGAATGACATTGAGGCGGCCAAAAAAATCATTGAAGGCACTGCAAAAAATATGGGGTTGGAGATTGTCGATGACTAAAAGAGGAAAAAAATATACGAATGCCAAAAGCCTGAGGGAAAAGGACGAATATTCTTTGGATGAAGGTATTGCCCTTATGAAGAAGTTCAGTTTCGCCAAGTTTGATGAATCCGTGGATATCGCCATTCGTTTGGGGGTGGACCCTAAACATTCGGAGCAGATGGTGCGCGGAACAGTTGTCCTTCCGCATGGAACGGGAAAAACAAAAAAAGTGTGTGTGATCGCCTCGGGGGAAAAGATTGCAGATGCAGAGGCAGCAGGTGCGGATTTTGTTGGTGGGGAAGAGATGATCGATAAAATTTCCAAGGGGTGGACGGATTTTGATGCTCTCATAGCCACGCCTGATATGATGCGTAGCGTGGGCAAGCTGGGTCGCATCCTAGGGCCGAAAGGGCTCATGCCGAATCCCAAATCCGGAACAGTAACCTTTGAGGTTCCAAAAGCCGTCGAGGAGATCAAGGCAGGCCGTGTGGAATTTCGCGTGGATAAAACCGCTATCGTCCACTCAGCGGTCGGAAAAGTATCTTTTACTGATGAGAAACTGATCGAAAATATTAAAGTATTCATTCGGGCGATTGTTCACGCGAAGCCCCCTTCAGCCAAGGGAAAATACATCAAAAACATTACCATCTCTTCGAGCATGGGGCCTTCTTTGAAGATGGCTGAAAGCATCGTTGAAAAATAGGAGAAGCGAAAGTGAATATCAACCGGGGAAAAAAAGAAGAGTTAGTGAAAAAACTCCGTGCTGATTTTAACAGCTATGAATCATTCTATCTGATAGATTTTATGAACATGCCTGTTTCCCGTGCTATAGAGCTGCGGAGAGAATTACGGAAAAACTCTTATGTGTTTAGAGTTGTCAAGAATCGGCTAGCGTTGAGAGCCCTAATGGAAGATTTTCCCGAGGATCTAAAAACGCAATTCACTGGGCCGACCGCTCTTGCTTTTGCTCAAGAAAATCCTGTGGGATTGGCTCGATTGATCAGGGATTTTTCTCTCAAACACAAGCTCTTAAAGGTCAAAGCAGGGATTGTCGAAGGACGATATCTTCCAGAGGAAGATTTTCATACGGTCGCCAATCTGTCTTCACGAGAAGATTTATTGGCAAAACTAGGATTTTTAATGGCGTACCCATTAACACAGTTATTAAAGACTTGGCAAGCCCCTTTTGGTAGTTTAGGTAGCATGTTAAGTCAACTAAAATCAAAAAAATAGGGTTGGAGGTTAAAATGGCCAAAGCACAAACAAATGAAACTAAGGAAACCACGAAGGTCAAAGGAACATCAGCGAAGTTGACAAAGGAACAATTTTTCGAACATCTGGATAATCTGACAGTCTTGGAACTCGCCGATTACATCAAGGAGTTCGAAGAAAGATATGGCGTCAGCGCAGCAGCTGCTGCAATGCCCATGGCCTTTCCTGGAGCTGCAGCGCCCCACGCTGAAGCACAAGCCGAAGAAGAAAAGACCGAATTCAGTGTGATTTTGAAAGAGATCGGCGAGAAAAAGATCAATGTCATCAAGACTGTGAGAGAGGTGACAAGCCTTGGATTAAAAGAGGCTAAAGATCTGGTAGACAATGCACCCAAGCCCGTCAAAGAAGGTATTTCAAAGGACGAAGCAGAGGAAATCAAGAAAAAATTCGAAGAGGTAGGGGCAATTATCGAATTGCAGTAAACACAAATGCGATTTTTTTTGAATATTTTGTCTTACAAATCTAAACCTTTCTGAGAGAACGATTATGCCAAATGAATCAATGAACACATATCGTGAAAGAGTAAATTTCTCAAAAATTAAAGAGACGTTTCCCATGCCTGACATGCTGGATATCCAAAAGTCGTCCTATGCCGAATTCCTTCAAATGAATCTGTTGCCCGATGAAAGGAAGGAAATCGGATTGCAGGCTGCATTCAAGGATATCTTTCCTGTGTCTGATTTTAAAGAAACGACACAATTGGATTTTATCAGCTACTCCATAGGGAATTGGGAGTGCAAATGCGGTCGGCTGAAAGGGGTGGAAAACTCCAGGCGCCGATGCAATGTATGCGGGACTCTTTTGCCTCCAGATGTGGAGCTCACAGAAAAGGAGATCTGTCCCTACTGCAGTGCGATCAAAAAGATCGAAATCCCTTTATGTGAACACTGTGGCGATCGTGTTGAGTTGAAGATGAAGTATAACGCCATCGAGTGTCTCCAGAAAGGGTACACGTATTCTGTACCTCTGAGGATCAAAGTCAGGTTGATCTCCTGGGAGAAGGATGCAGCAACAAAGGCGAAGCGGTTGAAACACATCAAGGAGCAAGAAGTCTATTTTGGAGATTTCCCTCTGATGACGGATAAAGGAACCTTTATTTTTAACGGAATAGAGCGTGTTGTGGTCTCGCAGTTGCAGAGGTCGCCGGGTGTGTTTTTCAGGCCTGGAGAGAGCAAGGGTTTTTTCATCGGGAAAATTATCCCTTACAGAGGAGCTTGGGTCGAGTTCGAGTACGATTCGAAGAACGTGCTTTTTGTTCGGTTGGACAGGAAGAAAAAATTTTTAGCCAGTGTCTTTTTGAGAGCTCTCGGGTTCGGATCAGATGAGGAAATTCTGCATCTCTTCTATGATGTTTACAAGATTATCCCCGGAAAAGGGACATTCAAGTGGGAACTTAACGAGAATCTGATCGGAAAAGTTGTGAATGAGGACATTGTCAATCCTAAGACCAAGAAAAAAGTGATTTTGGCAAAGAAGAAATTAACCAAAGAGCTTTTTCTCCAGTTGAAAGAGCTTAAGATAAAAAGCATCCCCCTTGCCAGGAAAGAATTTGATGGTGCGTTTTCCGTTTCTGAGATTAAAGATGTGGTCCAGTCCAATGAGACCATAAACGCAGAGCAGTTGGAAAAACTCATCGGGACTGGGGAATCCTTTGATGTCTTTTTTCCCGAAAAAGACAAGATCGGGGAGATCATCTCCAACACGCTCCGTAAGGATGTTAACAAGGATACCAACCAGGCGCTAGGTGAGATATACAAAAAACTCAGGCCTGGTGAACCCCATACGATGGAGAGCGCGCACAACCTTTTCCATAACCTCTTTTTTAATCCCCAGAAGTATAATTTTTCCCGAATCGGCCGCCTCAAGATGAATATCAAACTCGGTCTGGATACGCCTCTCGATGAAAGAACTCTAACTCCCATGGATTTTATCGAAGTCATCAAATATCTGCTGCGCCTTCGCGCTGGTGAAGGGGAAGTGGATGATATTGACCATCTGGGCAATCGTCGTGTCCGCTCCGTTGGGGAGCTTGTCGAAAATGCATTCCGAATAGGTTTGACCCGAATGGAGAGAACTATCAAAGAAAAGATGACTATTGCTGCAGACCTGGCGGCGGCGATGCCGCAAGACCTCATTAACTCCAAGCCCGTTATCGCCGCTTTGAAAGAGTTCTTCGGGAGCTCTCAGCTCTCTCAGTTCATGGACCAGATCAACAGCCTGGCTGAAGTGACACACAAGCGAAGGCTGAGTGCTTTGGGTCCCGGAGGGTTGAGTCGGGAGAGGGCGGGTTTTGAAGTCAGGGACATTCAGTCCTCCCACTACGGCCGGATCTGTCCGATCGAAACCCCTGAAGGGCCAAACATTGGTTTGATCTCATCTTTGAGCAGCTTTGCCCGCGTCAATGAGTTCGGTTTTTTGGAGACTCCCTACCGGAAAGTCAAGGAAGGGCGAGTGATTGATTATGTGAAGATACTCCATCCAGGGGACAGTGCTCTGAATGTTGGCGACATTGTGGAAAAGGATGATCTGGAAAAAGAACTCAAAAAACTTGTGAAGAAAGGCGCCAAACACTTCCCTGCTGTCGAGCCATACTGCTTCTATCTCACTGCCTGGGAAGATGAAAAATACAACATTGCCCAGGCGAACGCACCTGTCGATGACAAAGGTAATTTCACGAAGGATCTCATCAGCGCCAGGCAGTTGGGTGATTTCAAGATGCTTCCCAGGGATCAGATCGATTACATCGATGTTTCCCCAAAACAACTCGTGTCTCTGTCCACGTCTCTGATTCCTTTCCTGGAGCACGATGATGCCAACCGTGCTTTGATGGGCTCTAACATGCAAAGACAGGCCGTGCCCTTACTTAAGCCTGAGGCTCCCCTTGTCGGAACAGGTCTTGAGCATATGGTAGCCAAGGGTTCTGGAGATGTGGTTATATGCAAAAGAGCCGGAGTTGTTGCGTTTGTTGATGCGGAAAGGATCCTGGTCCGCGTGGATGAGAAAGATGATTCCAAAGGATACGATGTGGGCACCGATCTCTACGTGCTGACAAAGTTTTTACGAACAAATCAGAACACTTGTCTGACTCATCGGCCCATCGTAAGAAAAGGCGACAAAGTGGAAAAGGGGCAGATTTTGGCAGACAGTTCCTGTACAGACAGTGGTGAATTGTCTCTCGGACGAAATGTTCTGTGTGCCTTCATGCCCTGGAGAGGATACAACTTTGAGGATGCCATCATTGTCAGCGAAAAACTGATCAAAGAGGACATATTCACTTCTCTTCATATCGTCGAGGAGTCGATTGAAGCCAGAGATACAAAACTGGGTCCCGAGGAGATTACGAGAGATATTCCCAATGTCCCTGAGAATCTCCTGCGCAACCTGGATGAAAACGGGATCGTCCGTATCGGCGCTCAAGTCAAATCCGGAGATATCCTTGTGGGCAAAGTGGCCCCCAAAGGAGAGACTCAGTTATCCCCTGAGGAAAAACTTTTGAAGGCAATCTTCGGGGAAAAAGCCCTGGATGTCAAAGACGCTTCTCTTTACTGCTCCCCTGGAATAGAAGGGACAGTGATCGATGTTCGGGTGTTTTCGCGCAGAGGAATAGAAAAAGGGCCGCGGGCCAAGGCTATCGAAAAAGACGAGATCGCCAAGATGAAAAGAAATCTGGACGATGAAATTCTTATCCTTGAAGGAGAGAAGGCGCGCAAGATCAAGGGTGTCCTCAGAGGCGAGACGGTAGAGAAGAACATCAAGCATGAGGATATCGAGTTAAAAAAAGGCGCAAAACTTACCGATAAGATACTGAATGAATTAGAACTCAGTGAGCTTAAAAAACTCAAGCTCAAGCTCAAGAAAAACTCAGGAAGAGATGAAAAAATAGATGACATTGAAAAGAAGGTCAAGCGGCAGATCGAAGCGCTCAGAGCTATACATAAGGAAAAAACGGATGCATTAAAAAAGGGTGATGAACTTTCACCAGGTGTTATCCAGGTCATCAAAGTCTATGTGGCGATGAAGCGGAAACTTTCTGTGGGTGATAAGGTCTCAGGACGACACGGCAACAAAGGAATCATCGCCAAGATCGTTCCAGAAGAAGACATGCCCCGGATGCCCGATGGATCACCTGTCGAGATCGTTCTGAACCCTCTGGGAGTTCCCTCTAGGATGAATGTGGGGCAGATCCTCGAGACTCACTTGGGTTGGGCTGCAAGGCAGCTCGGCCTGTGGATCTCTACACCTGTCTTTGATGGCATTTCAGAGGATGAGATCAAGGGGCTCCTGAAGAAAGCCAATCTTCCGGTTTCGGGAAAGGTGCCTCTTTACGATGGGATTACGGGAGAGTTGTTAGACCATGAAGTGACTGTCGGCTACATCTACATCATGAAACTTTACCACTTGGTCGATGATAAGATTCATGCACGCTCCACAGGGCCCTATTCGCTTATCACGCAACAGCCTCTGGGTGGTAAGGCTCAATTCGGCGGACAGCGTTTTGGTGAGATGGAGGTCTGGGCTTTGGAAGCCTATGGTGCAGCCTACACTCTTCAGGAATTGTTGACAGCCAAGTCGGATGATGTGGAAGGCAGAGCGAAGATTTATGAATCCATCGTTAAGGGCGACCTGGATTTTACTCCAGGTCTCCCTGAATCAGTGAATGTCCTCATCCGCGAACTCCAGAGTCTGTGCTTGAATGTGGAATTGGAAAAAGCAGAAAAGGAAGAAATATTGCCCTGGGGCATCGATGTCCCCCAAATCCTAAAAGGAGATCAGTGATGGATACCAGTCATGCTTTGGGAGGAAAACCTAAGATTGATTTCGATCAAGTCAGAATCTCTATTGCCTCACCCGAAAAGATCAAGAGTTGGTCTTGGGGAGAAGTGACCAAACCTGAAACGATCAATTATAGAACATTCAAGCCTGAGAAAGACGGCCTTTTCTGCGCTAAGATCTTTGGACCGATCAATGATTATGAATGTCTCTGCGGGAAATACAAACGGATGAAATACAGGGGAATTATCTGTGAACGGTGCGGTGTCGAAGTCACCCGGTCAAAAGTCAGACGTGAGCGCATGGGTCACATTGAGCTTGCTTCTCCTGTGGCGCATATCTGGTTTTTCAAGGGGACGCCAAGCCGCATAGGGCTTGTGCTGGATCTCTCTATCAAGGATCTGGAGAAGGTCCTCTATTTTGAGTCCTATATCGTGATCGACCCTGGAGATACCCCGTATCGGGTGAAACAGTTGTTGACTGAAGAAGAATACAAAGAGGCTCAAGAAAAGTTCGGCGACAAGCTGGAGGTGTCTATTGGAGCTGAGGCCATCAAAAAGATTCTTGAACGGATAGAAATAAACAAAGAGAGCGAAGAACTGCGGAAACTGATGAAAACAGAGACATCCCAGCAACGGAAACTCCGTCATGCCAAACGACTGCGCGTGTTCAAAGCTCTTAAATTTTCAGGAAACCGACCTGAGTGGATGATCCTGGATATGATCCCCGTTATTCCGCCAGACCTCAGGCCTCTTGTTCGGCTGGACGGGGGACGTTTTGCGACATCGGACTTGAACGACTTGTACCGGAGAGTCATCAACAGGAATAACCGATTGAAGAAGCTTATCGAACTCAAAGCCCCAGAGCTCATCATAAGAAATGAAAAAAGAATGCTCCAGGAGGCGGTGGACGCTCTCTTTGACAATGGGAAACGCGGCCGTGTTCATCTGGGCGCGAACAGGCGACCTCTCAAGTCTTTGAGTGAGGCCCTGCGAGGGAAACAGGGACGCTTCCGCCAGAATTTGCTCGGCAAGAGGGTTGATTATTCGGGACGATCTGTGATCGTTGTAGGGCCAGAACTTAAGCTGAATCAGTGTGGGCTGCCGAAAAAGATGGCCTTGGAATTGTTCAAACCCTTTATCTTCCATAAGCTGGAAAAAGAAGGTCTGGTGCCCAGCGTGAAGATCGCTAGAGAGTGGCATGAACAGGAGAGACCCGAAGTTTGGGATTACCTCGAAGAAGTGGTTAAGGAGCATCCTATTCTCCTTAATCGTGCACCCACTCTTCACAGGCTTGGAATCCAGGCTTTTGAACCCAATTTGGTCGAAGGGAAGGCTATTCAGATCCATCCGTTGGTTTGTTCAGCCTTTAACGCAGATTTTGATGGCGACCAGATGGCTGTACACATCCCTCTCTCTGTTGAAGCCCAGGTGGAAGCAAGAACGTTGATGCTCTCCACAGAGAACATCCTTTCCCCTGCACATGGACGGCCACTGGCCATCCCCAGCCAGGATATGGTCTTGGGTTGCTATTACTTGACTTTGGAAAGGCCCAGACAGAATGGAGAGGGGCGAGCTTTTTCTTCTTCGGAAGAAGTGCTCTTAGCTCTTGAAAGCGGAGAAGTCGGACTCCATGCGGGCATCAAGGTCAAATTCAAGGGTCCCTTCATGAATCTGGCCACGTATTATGATGACCAAGCTGTTTTGACGTGTCCGATTGCTGACATCGACAACCGGGTCATCGAGACGACCCCGGGACGGATCATCTTTAATAGCATCCTTCCTGAGGGGATTCCCTTCGTGAACGGCAAACTGAAGAAAAAAGGCCTGGAGAGTCTTGTTTACTATGCCTACCTCAAGGTGGGACACGAGTCCACGATCAAGATCTTGGACGCGATGAAAGAGTTGGGATTCAACTACGCCACCAAGGCTGGTTTTTCCCTGGGGATCGATGATTTTATTATTCCTAAAGAAAAAGTCAGCCTAGTGGATAAAGCACAGAAAGAAGTCCAGAAGATCGAAAATCTGTATCAAGAAGGAGTCATCTCATCCAGAGAACGATTCAATCGGGTTGTCGAAATTTGGGGCGGGGTGACGGACAGAGTGTCCGTCGCGATGATCGAACAGATGCGCAAGGCGAGCTTTGAGAGTGATAACCTGAATCCGTTGTTCGTGATGGCAGATTCTGGGTCACGGGGAAACAAACAGCAGATCCGGCAGCTGGCCGGGATGCGCGGCTTGATGAGCAAGCCGTCAGGTGAGATCATCGAGATGCCTATCATTTCAAATCTACGTGAAGGATTGAATGTCGTTCAGTATTTTATCTCCACCCATGGAGCACGAAAAGGTTTGGCAGACACGGCGCTGAAAACAGCGAATTCGGGTTACCTCACGCGAAAGCTGGTGGATGTGGCCCAAGAAGTGATCATCGATGAGCATGATTGTGGAACATTGAAGGGAGTAAACGTCACGGCCATTGTGGAAAATGGGGAGCTCATCGAACCTTTTATTGACAGGATAGTGGGCCGTATCTCCTTGGAAAAGATCCTTCATCCGGACACCAATGAGTTGATTGTCGATGTGAATGAGGAGATCACCGAGGATGTCGCCCAGAAGTTGGAACAGCTAGGCATAGAGCGGATCAAGATTCGATCCGTCCTGACTTGTGAATCTCAGAGAGGCGTCTGTCAGCTCTGTTACGGACGCGACATGGCAACAGGTTTTCTCGTTGAGCTCGGTGAGGCCGTGGGCATCATTGCGGCTCAATCCATCGGAGAACCGGGTACACAGCTCACTATGAGAACATTCCATGTGGGTGGGATCGCCATGGGCGGGGCTGAAAGATCCAAACTGGAAGCCAAAAATGATGGCATCGTGAAGTTCAGTGACAACCTCAGGTCTGTTGTCAACAGAGAGGGTTCCATAATCGTTGTCAACAGGAACGCGAGTATAGCTATACTTGACCATCGGCAGAGAGAGATCGAACACTATCAGGTGCCCTATGGAGCAAAAGTTCTTGTCAGCGATAGCGAAGAAGTTAAGGCTCGGCAGGAATTTGCTGAATGGGATCCCTTCAACACCTTCATCATCAGTGAGGAATCGGGGATCGTCAAATTCCATGACGTTGTTCTCGGAGCTACTATGGAAGAGGTCCAGGATGAATGGACGGGTATGATCACCCAAGTCGTCATCGATCCTAAAGATGAGAAGATGCAGCCCCAGGTCCTTATCACCGATAAGAATAATAAGACTCTCAGGAAATATTTCTTGCCTTCAGGCGCAAATCTCGAGGTCAAGAATGAGGACAAGGTCTTTGCGGGCACTATCCTCGCAAAAATCCCGCGAGAAGCAGCCCGGACAAAGGACATCACGGGTGGCTTGCCCAGAGCAGAAGAGCTTTTCGAAGCACGCCGTCCCAAGGCTCCTGCCGTCATTTCCGAGATCGATGGCGTTGTGAAGTACGGGGGTTTGGTGAGAGGCCATCGGAAGATCACGGTCCATAACGAACGCGGGGGAGAGAAGGAATATTTCATTCCCAAGGGAGCGCATTTGAGTGTAGGGGAGACGGAAAGGGTCAGAGCCGGCACCCCTCTTATGGATGGCCCCGTGAACCCTCATGACATCCTGAAGGTTCTGGGAGAGAAAGAACTGGCGGAATATCTATTGCGCGAGGTCCAAGAAGTCTACAGACTGCAGGGCGTTTCCATTAATGATAAACATATCGAAGTCATCATCCGCCAAATGCTGCGTTGGGTCAAAGTCGAGGAAGTGGGTGACACAGAACTCTTGGTGGACGAGCAGGTGGATAAGTTCTACTTCCAGGATGAGAATGAAAAAGCCCTGAAGGAGAAAGGAAAGCCCGCCAAGGCTAGGCCACTTCTCTTGGGGATCACAAAGAGTGCCCTGAGCACCGACAGCTTCATTGCAGCGGCATCTTTCCAGGAGACGACACGGATCCTAACGGAAGCAAGCTTATATGGAAAAGTCGACTATCTCCGTCGACTGAAAGAGAATATCATCATGGGGAGACTCATCCCCGCAGGCACGGGTTACAAATTTTACCGTGACATTGAGATCAAGGAGGATCAACGGGAAGAAATCGGGGAGGAAATCGACATTCAGCTGGGTGATTCAGAATTGAGCTAAATGTTTTAATTTCCTTGACATAGCAAGGTGGTTTTTGCTATTATCCTGACATTCGTCTCGCGACATTTTATCATTGTGGGATGGATGAAAAATACAACCATGTTGAAGAGGAGTGAGTGAATTGCCGACCGTCAATCAATTGGTAAGAAAAGGCCGAACGCCGAAGAAATACAAAGGGAAATCTCCGGCCTTAGAAAGATGCCCCCAGAAGAGAGGTGTGTGCACGCGTGTGTTCACCACAACACCAAAAAAGCCGAATTCAGCAATGAGAAAAGTCGCTAGAGTAAGGCTGACGAATAATATAGAAGTTACGGGATATATCCCAGGAGTTGGTCATAACCTCCAAGAACACTCGATTGTTCTTATAAGGGGAGGCCGCGTTAAGGATTTGCCTGGAGTCCGTTATCATGTTATTCGGGGCTCCCTGGACTGTGAAGGCGTGCAGGAGAGGATGAAGGGCCGGTCCAAATACGGAAGCAAGAGGCCCAAAGAAAAGAGGTCCACTCGTTAGAGGAGCCACGCATGCCTAGAAGAGGAACAATCAAGAAAAGGAAGTTGCTGTCCGATCACTTCTATAACAGCACGCTTATCTCAAAGTTTATCAACGCTGTGATGGTGATGGGAAAAAAAAGTGTGGCTGAAAGGATCGTTTACAGTTCTATGGAGCAGGTGAAGCAGAAAGCGAAGGAAGATCCCTTAAAAATGTTCGAAAAAGCCGTGGAGAATGTGCGACCTGCCCTGGAGACAAAATCACGGAGAGTAGGAGGAGCCACTTATCAGGTACCGGTGGAAGTCACGGTCAGCCGTGCCACCACCCTGGCAATCAGGTGGATACTCCGGTATGCGAAAGAAAGGCCGGGAAAGAGCATGATCGACAAATTATCGGCGGAGATCATTGATGCCGTAAGCCATCGCGGCGGAGCGATAAAAAAGAGAGAAGATACACATAAAATGGCAGACGCTAACAGAGCTTTTGCCCACTATAAATGGTAGATTCCCTATTAAAGATTTTATTGAAGACCAAAATGGAGTGCAGAGTTGGAACGAGGAATACCTATCGAACAGGTCAGAAACATCGGTATCATGGCGCATATCGATGCGGGGAAGACTACCACTACAGAGCGCATCCTGTTTTACTCGGGTATTACTCACAAGATAGGAGAGGTGGATGAAGGCACTGCTGTTATGGATTGGATGGCGCAGGAGCAGGAGCGGGGAATAACAATAACTTCAGCTGCAACCACTTGCAGCTGGAACGCCTGCCGAATCAACATCATCGACACCCCCGGTCACGTGGATTTTACAGTCGAGGTTGAGCGTTCTCTGCGTGTCCTCGATGGTGCCATCATCATTCTCTGCGGTGTGGGAGGTGTGGAAGCACAGTCTGAAACTGTATGGAGACAGGCTGACAGATATCACATTCCTAGAATTGTGTATATGAATAAAATGGATCGAATCGGTGTGGACCCAGAGAAAGCGGTTAAAGAGATTAAAGAAAAATTCTCGGCAGACCCTCTGGTTATCCAGATGCCTCTGGGCAGAGAAGAGAGCTTCAGGGGTGTGATCGATCTTGTTGAGATGAAAGAGCTCGATTGGGGAGAAAATCTCTTGGGCTCGACCTATGATGTTAGAGAAATTTCCGAAGAAAACAGGGAAGAAGCGGTGAAGAAACGCGGTGAGATGTTAGAACGGCTGAGCGACATCGACGATGCGTTGATGGAGCGGTATTTGGATGAATCGGACATCTCTCCGCAGGAAATCAGGAGAGCTATCCGGAGAGGAACCATCACGCTCCAATTTGTGCCCATTCTTTTCGGCGCGTCGTTCAAGAACAAAGGCGTTCATCCCTTGCTCGATGCGGTTGTGGACTATCTGCCATCACCCGTGGATGTTCCTCCTATCGTGGGCCATCATCCACGAACTGAAAAAGAAGAGACTCGGAAGGCTTCGGATGCAGAGCCTTTTTCTGCGCTCGTGTTCAAGATCATGAATGATCCCTATGTGGGCACCCTATCTTTCGTCCGGGTGTATTCGGGGAAAGTCCAAGTGGGCACCTCTGTGTACAACTCGACAAAAGATGAGAGAGAACGCATCACCCGAATATTGGAAATGCATGCGAACAAGAGAAAAGACATCCAGGAGCTGTATGCGGGCGATATCGCAGCTCTAGGCTCTATGAAAAGCCTATCCACCGGCGATACCCTCTGTGCAAGGAATAGACCCATTGTGCTTGAAACCATAAAATTTCCGGAGCCTGTTGTTTCCGCTCATATCGAGCCAAAATCGCGGAGTGAACACGTGAAGCTGGCCGAAGCTCTTGCAAAACTGACCAAGGAAGATCCCACCTTTAAAGTGATGCCCGATCCCATGACAGGTCAAAATCTCGTCCACGGGATGGGAGAGCTTCATCTCGAGATCCTCATGGAGCGGATGGCGAGGGAATTCGGAGTGAAGGTCAACCTGGGCAAACCACAAGTGGCCTATAAGGAAACCATCACAGTCCCCGCACAGGGCGAAGGCAAATTCACCCGCCAAGTTGGGGGCAAAGCGCAGTATGGCCATTGTGTCTTGGGTCTTGAACCCATGGAGAGAGGACAGCGCTTTGAATTCGAAGAACGAATAAAAGAGGGCGTGATCCCCGACGAATTTATTGCCTCCATTGAGAATGGTGTCAGAGAGTCCATGGAAGCAGGGATCCTGGCCGGTTTCCCTGTAGCGGATGTCAGGGTTTCTCTTTTGGATGGATCCTATGAGGAGGAGTGCTCCACACCCATCGCGTTCAAAATTGCCGGTTCACTGGCTTTTAAGGACGCTGCTTCCAAAGCCAAGCCTGCACTTCTCGAGCCCATTATGAGTCTCGTCGTCCTCTGCCCTGATGAATACCTCGGAGATATTGTCAGTGACATCAATGCAAGGCGAGGAAAGATCGAGGAAATGGGGATAAGTGCGGGGTCTCGTCTGGTGAGAGCGCATGTCCCATTGGCTGAGATGTTTGGGTATGCGACGATCCTTAGAACACTGTCTCAGGGCCGTGGGGTGTTCTCGATGGAGTTTTTGAAATACGAGACCGTCCCCCCCAAAGTAAGCAAGGGGATCATCGCAAGAATAGAGGGGCGGGTGCCTCTTCATTAATCGGGACGCAAACAATGGATCAACTATCGAGCGAGTTCAAATGAGAATAAGGATAAGGCAAATCATATCTGAGGAGGTAAAGGGCAATGGCGAAGGCGAAGTTTGAGAGGACGAAGCCGCATTTAAACATAGGGACGATAGGGCATGTGGATCATGGGAAGACGACGTTGACGGCGGCGATAACGAAGGTGTTGCACAGTAAGACGGATAAGGTAGCGTTTATAGATTATGATCAGATAGACAATGCGCCTGAGGAGAAGGAGAGGGGATTAACGATACAGATAGCGCACATAGAGTATGAGACGGACAAGCGACATTATGCGCACATAGATTGTCCTGGTCATGCGGATTACATAAAGAACATGATCACAGGGGCGGCGCAGATGGATGGGGCGATTTTGGTGGTGGCAGCCGATGATGGGCCGATGCCGCAGACGCGGGAGCACATATTGTTGGCGCGGCAGGTGAATGTGCCAGCGATAGTCGTGTTCATGAACAAGGTGGATTTGGTGGATGATCCTGAGATATTGGATTTGGTAGAGTTGGAGGTCCGGGAGTTATTGACGAAGTATGAGTTTCCTGGGGATGACATACCGGTTGTGAGGGGGAGTGCGTTGAAGTCGTTGGAGTCGGATGGGGATCCTGGTGCTGAGGTGAACAAGCCGATACTGGAGTTGATGGATGCGGTGGACAGTTACATACCGGAGCCGGTGAGGTTGGTGGACCAGCCGTATTTGATGCCGATAGAGGACATATTTTCGATAAGTGGGCGTGGGACGGTAGTGACAGGGCGAGTGGATCGTGGAGTGGTCAAGGTGGGAGAGGAGGTAGAGATCGTAGGGTTTGGAGAGACGCGGAAGCGAGTGGTGACAGGGGTTGAGATGTTTCGGAAGATACTGGATGAGGGGCAGGCTGGAGACAATGTTGGGATATTGTTGAGGGGGACGGATAAGGATGAGGTGGAGCGAGGGATGGTGTTGGCGAAGCCAGGTTCTATAACGCCGCACACGAAGTTCAAGGCGGAGATATATGCGTTGAAGAAGGAGGAGGGGGGGCGGCACACGCCGTTTTTTACGGGATACAGGCCGCAGTTTTATTTTCGGACGACGGATGTGACGGGGACGGTGAAGTTGCCTGGTGGGGTAGAGATGGTGATGCCAGGGGACAATGTGAATTTGGAGATTGAATTGATAACGACGGTGGCGATGGAGAAGGGGTTGAAGTTTGCGATCCGCGAGGGGTCGCGGACAGTGGGAGCGGGAACGGTTACAGAAGTTTTGGATTGATCGGCTGATGATGGTGACCCCATTCCCCGAACAAGCCAAACAGAGAAAGAAGCAGAAATAAAATTAGAATAAACGAGAAAAAAAATGAGGCAGATAATAAAGGCTAGAAAGAGTCAAAGACATAAAACATAAGAGGGAAGGATCAATTTATAGAGAACAACGAGGAACTCAAAAATGGAAAAAATAAGAATCAGATTACAGTCATTTGACCATCGATTGCTGGATCAATCTGTCAAGGATATCGTTATCAAAGCCAAAAGAACCGGAGCGAAGGTTGCTGGCCCGATCCCATTGCCAACGCATATCCATCGGTTTTGCGTTCTTCGTTCTCCGCATGTGGACAAAAAGTCACGGGAGCATTTTGAGATGAGGATCCACAAAAGGCTCATAGATATTGGTGAGTACAACAATGAGACGATCGAAGAGCTCCAGAAGCTCGACCTTCCCGCAGGGATAGACGTGGAGATCCAGGCCTTTGGTGCCACAGGAGAATAACGCAGGAGAATAACGATGGTTGAAGGCTTAATCGGAAAAAAGATCGGCATGACTCAGCAGTTTGATGAGCAGGGGAACGCCATCCCTGTGACGATCATTCAAGCCGGGCCCTGTTTTGTGATCCAGAGGAAAACTGAAGAGAAGGATGGGTATTCTGCGCTCCAGTTGGGTTTTGTTGAGACAAATCCCAAACGGAAACCCATCAAACCAGTGAGTGGACACTTCCAGAAATCCGGGGTGCAGCCCACAAAGGTCCTTCGCGAATTCCGGCACGATACCAAAGAAGAGGCGAAAGCGGGAGATCAGCTTCTGTTGGATATTTTTCAGGTTGGTGAAAAAATCAACATTATGGGGACGAGCAAGGGAAAAGGTTTCGCTGGTGTTGTCAAAAGGTGGGGCCATCACGGTGGAAAAAGTTCTCATGGGTCGATGTTCCACAGAGCTCCCGGCTCGATCGGGTCTTCAGCAGATCCCTCCCATGTCTTGAAGGGGAAAAAACTCCCAGGACATATGGGCGATGAACGGGTTACCGTGAAGAATTTAACGATCATTGAAGCCGATAAAGAGCACAACCTCCTAGTCGTCAGAGGCGCCGTGCCTGGAGCAAATGGAGGTTATCTTTTGATAAAAAAGGCGAATTTTCAAGCGAAGTCCTCTACAGAGGAAAAGAAAGAGTAAAAAATGTCAAAAGTTCAAGTTCTGGACAGCGCTGGTAACAAGGTCAAGGAGATCAGTGTGCCCGGCGGAGTCCTCGATTTTCCTGTAAAGGAACACCTGCTCTATGAAGCTGTCGTGAATTATCGAGCCAATCAGAGACGAGGCACAGCAGCCACAAAAACCCGGGCAATGGTGAGAGGTGGGGGACGAAAGCCTTGGAGGCAAAAGGGCACAGGACGGGCACGTGCGGGGAGTACCCGCTCCCCCTTGTGGAGGAAGGGAGGAACAACCTTCGGGCCTTCGCCAAGGAGTTACGCCTATGCGATGCCCAAGAAGGCGAAGAGAAGTGCCTTGAAATCCGCCTTGGCCATGAGGATAGGTGAAAAACAACTGTTCGTTCTGGACGCCATAAATCTTAAAGAGCCTAAGACAAAAGAAGGAGTGAAATTCTTAACGGGATTGAACCTGGATTCTGTTTTGGTTGTAGATCATCAAAATAATAAGAATCTTTTTCTCTCTTTGAGGAATATTCCTAAAGTGAAAGCCATCGACCACAACGATTTAAACGTATATGATGTGCTGAATTATAAATCCCTTGTTTTTTCTCAGAAGGCTTTTGAATCTTTGATGGAGAAGCTAAAGTGAAAGATCCATACACAATCATTTTGCGGCCTGTCATCACGGAAAAGAGTACCTGGTTGAAAGAGACCAACAAAGAGATCTGTTTTGAGGTCGCTACCCATGCAAACAAGATCGAGATCAAAGAGGCCACAGAGCAAATATTCAAGGTCAAGGTCGATAATGTTCGAATCATCAAGAAAAAAGGAAAGCGGAGACGTGTGGGACGGAATGAAGGATATACAAAGAATTGGAAAAAAGCCTATGTGAAGCTCAAAGAAGGCGAAAAAATGATTGAATATTTTGAGGCTGTCTAAAATGGGTGTAAAAACGTACAGGCCAACAACATCAAGCTTGAGGCATAGAACTGGCTTGACCTACGAGGAGTTAACAACAAGCCACCCCTATAAGCCATTGCTCCAACCCTTAAAGAAGTCGGGAGGCAGAGACTCCCGGGGGAGGATCTCCATACGTTTTCGGGGAGGGGGTCACAAACGGAGCTATCGCATTATCGATTTCAGAAGAGATAAGATCGAGGTCCCAGGAGAAGTGGAAACGATCGAATATGATCCCAACCGCTCAGCGTTTATTTCTCTGATAAAGTATAGGGATGGAGAGAGACGCTACATTGTCACTCCTTTCAACTTGAAGGTCGGACAGATCATCGTCTCTTCAGATGAACAGGTGGATATTCTTCCGGGAAATGCTATGCCTCTGCGTTTTATTCCTTTAGGCACAATTATCCACAACGTGGAGCTAAAAAAAAGCAAGGGTGGGCAGATCGCCAAAGCGGCAGGAACCTCTGCACAAATCCTGGCCAAAGAGGGTGATTATGCGCAGATCCGGATGCCATCCTCTGAAATCCGAAAGATCCATCTCGATTGCCGTGCGACTATTGGTGAGGTGAGCAATCCGGACCACCAGAACGTCTCCATCGGCAAGGCAGGAAGGACGAGATGGAAAGGACGCAGACCCCACGTGCGGGGAACGGCAATGAATCCCATCGATCACCCCCATGGAGGCGGCGAGGGGAAAGCCAAGGGCGGACGGAATCCCGTCTCGCCTACGGGTCAACCCACGAAAGGATTTAAGACAAGAAAAAACAAACGGACCCAAAAATTTATCGTTCGAAGAAGGAGTAAATGATTATGGGCAGGTCTTTAAAGAAAGGGCCTTTTGTTGAAGAAAAACTTCTGTTGAGGGTCGAGACTGCTATGTCTCAAAGAGAAAAGAGACAGGTCATCAAGACCTGGTCTCGGAGTTCTACAGTTATACCAGAAATGGTGGGGTTAACCATTGCTGTCCATAATGGAAAAAAGTTTATTCCTGTGTTCATCACAGAGAACATGGTTGGCCATAAGCTTGGAGAGTTTTCTCCCTCGAGAACTTTTAAAGGACACACCTCAAAAACAGCACGCACGATCAGGTTGAAAAAGTAAAAATGGACAAACAAAATGTAATCGCTCATGCCATCGCAAAACATGTGAGGATTTCCCCGCAAAAATGCCGGCTCGTTGCGGACCTGATCCGAGACAGGTATGTGGGTGAGGCTCTCACGATCCTCCATTTTTCCAAAAAGAAAAAAGCCAGTGGCATTGTTGAAAAAGTCCTCCGATCGGCCATTGCCAATGCGCAGCAAGCAGGGACTGATGTGGATGTGGACAATCTGTATATATCAGAGATCTTTGTCAATCAAGGGGCTCAATGGAAGAGATGGCAAGCTGTACCTATGGGCAGAGCTGCAAGAATCCTGAAAAGAACGAGCCACGTCCATGTCTATTTAGAAGAAAGAAAAGGGAGATAAAAGTGGGTCAGAAAACACATCCATTTGGATTTAGGTTAGGTTTCAATAAACAGTGGAGCTCTCGCTGGTTTGCAAAAGGAAAGGATTACAGTCGGCTGATTCACGAGGATCTACGGATGAAAAAGATCGTGAAGGAACGTTACAAACATGCTGGAATCTCTGAAGTGGATGTAGAGAGAGTTGGCCCCAAGATCAGGATCATCATACACACGGCGCGGCCGGGTATTGTGATCGGGCGCGGTGGCAAGGAGATCGAAAGCCTCAAGAATATCCTTCAGGAGATTGCCGAAAAGGATATCTATATTGATATACGCGAAGTGGACAAACCGGAAACCAATGCGCTGCTTGTCGCTATGGGTATTGCCATCCAATTGGAGAAAAGAATCGCCTACAGGAGGGCGATGAGACGCGCTGTCGAGATGGCCATGAAAATGGGAGCTAAAGGAATCAAAGTGATGTGTTCTGGCCGATTGGGCGGCGTGGAGATCGCAAGGTCGGAATGGTATCTAAGAGGACAACTCCCCTTGCAGACCCTGAGGGCGGATATCGATTATGGTTTTACCGAAGCGTTCACAACATACGGACAGATCGGCATTAAAGTTTGGGTGTATAGCTCGGACAAGGAAAAAGAGAAAATGACGGTGCAGACAACTGAGGTTGAGGAGATTTAGCTATGCTTATGCCAAAAAAGGTCAAACACCGCAAACAACAAAGGGGCCGGATGAAAGGGAAACCCATTCGTGGAGCAGTCCTTTCCTTCGGTGAATATGGCCTACAGGCTCTTGAGCCATGCTGGATTACAGCCCGTCAGATCGAAGCCGGCAGGATTGCCATTACCCGCCATGTCAAGAGAAAAGGAAAATTGTGGGTCCGCGTCTTCCCGTGGAAGCCCGTCACCAAAAAGCCCACAGAAGTCAGGATGGGGAAGGGAAAAGGAGACCCGGAGTTCTGGGTCGATGTCGTTAAGCCAGGGAAGATCCTGTATGAATTGGAGGGTGTTCCCGAAGCGATTGCCAAGGAAGCCATGCGTTTGGCCTCTAACAAACTAACGGTCAAAACAAGGTTTATCACCAGGAGTATTAAGGAACTGCGATGAAAGCAAGAGAATTTAGAGAACTGACGGACGATGAGCTCCACAGCAAGGAAGAAGAGCTGAAAGACCAGCTTTTCAAGCTGAAATTCCAGCATGCGCTGGGACAGCTTGAGAATGCCTTGAAGCTTAAAAATATAAAAAAAGATCTTGCGCGGATTAAAACCATACTCAATGAAAAAAAATAAAGGGATGGAATAAAGAATGGACACTATTCAAGGGAGAAAGACCACAAAAGTTGGCGTTGTTATCGGGAGCAAGATGAAAAAGACAGTGACGGTTCTTGTCGAACGTCAAGTGAGGCATCCGCTGTACAAAAAGATCATAAAAAGGCAAAAAAAGTTTCTCGTTCATGACGAGTACGAGAAATGCAAGATCGGTGATGTGGTGAAAATCGTCGAGACACGCCCCATCAGCAAGAGAAAAAGATGGCGTGTCCATGAGATCGTTGGCCTAGCTCCTTCCGAAATCGAGAAAGAAAACGAGGATAAAAAATAATGATACGACAAGAGACTATGCTCAAAGTCGCCGACAATTCAGGAGCGCGGAAGATTTTGTGCATAACTCCACTCGGTGGAGGTGTGGGCAAAACGGCGACTGTCGGAGATGTCATCTCAGCATCGGTAAAGGAAGCAGAGCCGGAGAGCAAAATTCCCAAAGGAAAAGTCATCCGTGCCGTAGTCGTTCGGACGAGGAAAGAAATCCGGAGAAAAGATGGTTCCTACATTCGCTTTGATGACAATGCTGCCGTGATCATCGACCGCCAAGGAGAACCTATCGGAACCCGTGTTTTTGGTCCGGTAGGAAGGGAATTGCGTGAGAGAAAATTCATGAAGATAGTATCGCTTGCTCCGGAGGTCCTCTGATGAACAAGATAAAGATCCGAAAGAATGACGAGGTCATCGTGCTCAAAGGCAAAGACAGAGGGAAAACTGGCAAAGTTCTCAAAGTGAATCCAGAAAAACAAACTGTGATCGTCGAGAAGATCAAGTTTGCCAAGGAGTTTATCCGACGGGATCAGAGTAAAAACATCCAGGGAGGAATCATGGAAAAAGAGGCTCCTATCCATGTGTCCAACTTGATGCTCTACTGCTCCGAGTGCGCGCAGGGTGTACGTGCGAGGACAAAACGGCTCGAGGACGGGAGTAGTATCAGGGTTTGTGCCAAATGCGACATAAGTTTGGAAAAGCATTGATGAGGAAGAAAAAATGAATCGCCTCCAGGAAAAGTACAAAAAAGAGATCATTTCAGAACTCCAAAAGGAGTTGTCCTTAGACAATAAGATGGCCGTCCCCAGACTCGAAAAGATCGTCATCAACATCGGTGTCGGAGAAGCCATCCAGAACATCAAAACCTTGGACACCGCTAAAAAGGAGTTGAGTCTGATCACAGGACAATGGCCGGCTGTTGGGAGAGCGAAGAAATCCATCTCTTCATTCAAGCTGCGGCAGGGGCATGCCATTGCCTGTTATGTCACTCTTCGTGGGAAAATGATGTATGAGTTCTATGACCGGCTAGTCAACATCGTCCTTCCCCGCGTGAGAGATTTCAGAGGAGTTCCCTCGCAGTCTTTTGACAAAAGAGGAAACTATACTCTAGGTTTGAGAGATCAGCTCGTTTTTCCTGAGATCGATTACACGAAGGTGGAAAAATCACGCGGCATGAATATCACTATTGTCACTTCGGCAAAAAATGACAAAGAAGCGTATGTTTTGCTTCAAAAACTAGGGATGCCCTTCAGTGGGGCGTTGTAAGGAAGGCGAAAGTGTCTAAAAAGTCAAGTATGGCCAAATATCTGAGAGAGCCAAAATATTCTGTGAGAAAAAAAAGCCGGTGCCGGATATGCGGACGTTCCAAAGGATATTACCGGAAGTTCGATATGTGTCGTCTCTGTTTTCGTGAGTTGGCTCTTAAGGGGGAGATTCCAGGGATCATAAAGGCATCCTGGTAAACGAAAGAGAGAGGTTCAATTATGACTATGACTGACCCTATTGCTGACATGCTTACAAGAATCAGAAATGCTGTAATGGCGAAGAAAAAAGAGGTGCGGATTCCTTCATCTAGAATGAATATCGAGATCGCAAAGATTCTCAAAGACGAGGGATACATCAAAAGCTTCAAAGCTATGGAAGGGAATATCCAGAGTGTGTTGAATATATTGCTCAAATACACAGAAGATAATGAACCCGTCATTTCCGGGCTGAGCCGTATGAGCTCGCCGGGATGCCGGATCTATTGCAAATCGGATTCGATCCCTAAGGTGCTCGATGGGCTGGGGATTGTGATCTTATCGACCTCCAGAGGTGTCATGACAGGGAAAAAATGTGAAGACATCGGGATTGGAGGGGAGGTTTTGTGTCAAGTATGGTAAATTTTTTTTGAGAGGAATTTGAGCCATGTCCAGAGTTGGAAAAGAACCGATCGTTGTTCCAGAAGGAGTGAAGGTGATCATTCTCACCGAAAGCATTGAATTTGAGGGCCCGAAAGGGAAATTGGTCTCTCCTCTGCTTCCGGGAATCAAAGCTGAGCTTATCGATAATCAGCTGATCATCACAAGAGAAAGTGACTCCGAGAACCTACCTGCATTTCATGGTTTGTGCAGGACTCTAGCCTCCAATTCTGCCAAGGGAGTTTCGACAGGATTTTCCAAACAGCTTGAGATCGTGGGAGTGGGCTACAGAGCGCGGCTCGACAATGATAAATTGGAGCTCAATCTGGGATATTCAAAGCCTATTTTATACACAATCCCCGAAGATATTGAGATTGTTTTGGAAAAGCCAACTCTGATCACCGTCATTGGGATCGATAAACAGCGCGTTGGTCAGGAAGCACACAGAATACGGAGCTTTCGCAAGCCCGATCCTTATAAATTGAAAGGTGTCCGTTATGTAGGAGAGCGATTGATCAAGAAAGAACGAAAAGCGGGAGCGACCGGTGTATAAAGATAAGGTGGAGTTAAAGAAAAAGGCGAAGTCCCGGATCAGAAAAAGAATCCGGAAGAAGATATTGGGGACACCAGAGCGACCTAGGGCTTATGTGTTCAAGAGCAACAAACACATCTATATCCAGGTGATCGATGATGAGCATGGTAAGGTGCTCGTGTCTGCTTCGACGCTGGAAAAAGACTTTGTTGCAAAGACCAAGAATACCAAAAACATAGATGCAGCGAAAAAAACAGGTGAGATGATCGCAAAAAAAGCAGCAAGCCAAAAAATCAAAACGATTATTTTTGATAGAGGCAAATATCCCTACCACGGCCGAGTGAAAACCTTGGCAGAAGCCATGAGAAAAGGAGGGCTGAATTTCTAGCCCTGATGTTCGAGACAGGAGGCAAAGAGTGGCCGAAAAAAGAGTGATCAAAGAGGAAATCGAAGAACAAGAGCTAGAGCTTAAGGATCAGGTTATTTCTATCCGGCGAACAACCAAAGTCGTCAAGGGTGGAAAAAACCTGAGCTTTTCTGCTCTTGTTGCAGTGGGAAACGAGAACGGTTTGGTGGGGATTGGCATGGGCAAAGCGCGAGAGGTTCCTCCTGCCATTGCCAAAGCTGTCCAGGATGCCAAAAAGAGCATGATTAAAATCTCTTTTAAAGATACGACAATTCCCCATTTTGTCAAAGGCGTACATGGAGGTGGAACGGTCGTTCTCCGGCCGGCTTCCGAAGGAACTGGCGTTATCGCAGGCGGAGCTGTGCGTGTGATCATGCAGTTGGCTGGGATCAAAGACATTCTGACTAAATCTTTGCGCAGCAACAATCCCATCAGTGTGGCCCATGCCACCATGGAAGCGTTGAAAAAACTTAAAAATCCAAAAAATGTCTCGGCAATCAGACACAAAGATGAGGAGACAATATGGCAGTGAAGGAGGACGCACCGCTTGGAAAAACTGAAAAAGTGAAAAACGGGCAAAAAAAGGCGGCTAAACCTGTTGAGGACAAGAGATTGAAGATAAGATTAGTCAGAAGTCTCATCGGACGCCCTCGGAAACAGCACGAAGTCGTCAAAGGATTAGGCCTGCGGCGAATCAACTCAGAGGTCATTCGCAAGGATTGTCCGGAGATTTGGGGAATGATCAGAAAAGTCCCGCATTTAGTGATAGTCGAGGAGTTGGATACAAAATGAATCTGAGCAATCTTAAGCCTGCAAAGAACTCTAGAAAAACGCGAAAAAGAGTCGGGAGAGGCCCTGGCTCGGGCAAGGGAAAAACAGCTGGACGGGGGACCAAAGGTCAAAAATCCATATCCGGATATTCTCGGAAGCGGGGATTTGAGGGAGGTCAGATGCCCCTCAATCGTCGAGTCCCAAAGAGAGGTTTTACAAATATCTTTCGAAGCGAATACAGCGAAGTCAATCTGTCACGATTGGCGAAGCTCAAAAAAGATGAGATCAAACCCGAAGATATGGTCAAAGCCGGCATCATTAAGAAGGACGGAGAGAGAGTGAAGATTCTGGGACATGGTGACATAACCTCTTCCATGACCATCCATGCCCATAAATTCTCTCTATCCGCACAGAAAAAAATAGAGGATGCGGGCGGAAAAGCAGTCCTGATCGGGAGTTCATGATGCTCGACAGCATAAAAAACATTTTCAGTATTCCTGACCTGAGAAAGCGGGTTATCTTTACCCTGCTTATCTTGGCTGTCTACAGAATCGGCGCGCAAATTCCAAATCCGGGGATCAGCGCGGCCGCTCTAGCGGAGTTCTGGGAAGCGCAGAAGGGCACGATATTCGGATTCATCGATCTTTTTTCGGGAAGGAACATGTCGCGCATGACAATTTTCGCTCTGGGTATCATGCCTTACATAAGCTCCTCGATCATCCTGCAGTTGCTTCAGGTCGTTTGGCCCTACTTGGAAAGATTGTCCAAAGAAGGAGAGCTGGGCAGGAAGAAGATCACACAGTACACCCGCTATGGGACTCTGGTCATCTGTATCATCCAGTCTTCGGCTATTGCCATGCTCTTGGAATCCTTGCGTAGTCCTGGAGGCGCGGCCATCGTTCCCAATCCTGGAATTGGTTTCAAGGTTCTCACTGTTCTCACCTTGACAACAGGAACCGTCTTCATCATGTGGCTGGGAGAACAGATCTCGGAGCGAGGAATCGGCAACGGGATCTCTTTGATTATATTTGCTGGCATTGTGGTGGATTTTCCCCGGGCCATGGGGCGTGTGGTTTCCCAGATCAGGAGTGGGGATATGGGACCGCTGAAGTTGATATTTATTCTTGCAATCATGATAGGAGTTTGTGGAATCATTGTTTTTGTGGAAAGGGGTCAAAGACGGATTCCTGTCTCTTATGCCAAGAGGGTTGTTGGGAGAAAGATTTATGGGGGACAGAGCACGCATCTGCCTCTGCGCGTGAACACAGGTGGTGTTATCCCCATTATCTTTGCCGCTTCTGTCATCACGATCCCCTCAACCTTGGCTCAAATGATCAAGATCCCCGTCATTCAGAACATGGCACAGCAGTTCGGAATGGGGATGCCGCTCTATGTTCTGCTCTACATTACAGCGATCATATTTTTTACGTATTTTTATGTATCTATCATATTTAATCCGTCGGATGTGGCGGACAATCTGAGAAAGTATGGCGGATTCATTCCCGGAATAAGGCCTGGAAAGAATACGTCCGACTATATCGACGGCGTCCTCTCACGGTTAACATTGGTTGGGGCTCTTTACCTTGCGGCTGTCGCGACTATACCCGAGTTCATGATGACCGGGATCCGTGTACAGAACCTCCCCTTTATCGGAGCTTTCCTGGATCAAAACCTTCCCCAATGGTTCACGCAGGGAGCCAACGTTGATTTTTATTTTGGCGGCACATCCATTCTAATTGTCGTAGGTGTGGCTATGGATACTCTCCAACAGATAGAAGCACAGCTAGTCATGCGCCATTATGATGGCTTTATGCGTCGAGGGAGAGTAAGAGGTCGGCGAGGATGAAGATCATTCTGCTTGGCGCTCCTGGAAGCGGGAAAGGGACTCAGGGTGATCTGGTGACGAAGAAGTACGGATTTCCCAGGATATCTACGGGTGACCTTCTGCGTGAAGCTGTGGTGTTGAACACTCCTTTGGGTCAAATGGCCAAGGCGATCATGGATCGGGGCGAGCTCGTCGAGGATGACTTGGTGGTGCAAATGGTCGAAGAGAGGATCGCAAAGCCCGATTGTGATAAGGGATATCTACTGGACGGATTTCCGCGAACAATATACCAAGCCCAAAAACTGGAAAACATCGATCAGCATCACCGGAATGTGGTGATTGAGATATTTTTGCCGGACGAGGTTGTTATCGATAGGCTGAGCGCACGAAGGCTCTGTTCGGGCTGCGGCGCAATCTACAACCTTCTTGCTCAAACACCTGACAAGGAGAATGTCTGCGATGTTTGTTCTGGAAAGCTGATACAGAGGGATGATGATCCCCCAGAAGTGATCCGGAACAGACTGGAGGTCTACCATAAACAGACGGAACCTCTTGTCCAATACTATAAGGAGAAAGAGTGCTATTTTAGAGTCAACGGCGAGGGAACCATAGAGGAAGTTTTTACTCGCGTATGTGGAGTCCTCGATAAAGCGATTCATGGGGTAGAGAATTAAGAGTTCACAATGATCATCTACAAAAGCGAAGAAGAGATCCGAGCAATAAAAAAAAGCAATCAGATCGTGGCAAAAGTATTATCGGAACTTGAAAAAATGATTCAGCCAGGAGTCCGGACGAAGGACTTGGACGAGTATGCAGAGAAAAGAACATATGAAATGGGTGCAGTTCCTGCGTTTAAAGGGTATCGCGGATATCCCGCATCTCTGTGCACTTCCATCAATGAGGAGATCGTCCATGGGATTCCCTCCTCCCGGTCTCTCCGTTCCGGGGACATCATCAGCCTGGATTTTGGCGTTGTCTATGATGGCTTTTATGGAGATGCGGCAGTCACATATCCTGTCGGAGAAATCACTCCCCGGGCAGAGAGACTCGTCGCCACGGCTAAAGATGCTTTTGACAAAGGAATGGGAAAGATCAGAGAGGGGAACAGGCTTTCGGATATCTCGTATGCCATACAGAGCCATGTGGAATCACAGGGATTTTCAGTGATTCGCTCATTTGTCGGGCATGGAATCGGGTTTTCACTGCATGAGGAACCCCAGATTCCTAATTTCGGATCTCCCGGTCGGGGGCCAAAACTGAAGCCTGGGATGGTTTTAGCCATAGAGCCAATGATTGCTATGGGAAGCTGGGAAGTAGAGATTCTGTCGGACGACTGGACGGCTGTTACAAAAGATAGAAGTCTTTCGGCCCATTATGAACACACCGTGGCGCTCACCCATGATGGGGTTGAGATTTTGAGCCTTCCAGAAGAGGAAAATAACAGCCGCAATGCAAAGGAGTCTCGGCATGTCTAAAGATGATGTGTTTGAAGCAGAGGGGACCGTGTTGGAAACGCTCCCGAATGCCATGTTTCGCGTGGAATTGTCCAACAAACACAGAATCTTGGCCCACATTTCGGGAAGAATGCGCAAACATTTTATCCGAATTCTGCCAGGGGATAAGGTTCTGGTTGAGCTTTCGCCGTATGATTTGAGCAAAGGAAGGATCACTTATCGATTCAAATAAAGGACAGGACTATGAAAGTTAGAGCCTCAGTCAAAAAGATATGCCGCAATTGTCGGATCATAAAGAGAAAAGGCACCCTCAGGGTCATATGCACGAATCCAAAGCATAAACAAAAACAAGGATAGAAGAGGTAAAAATGGCAAGAATCGCTGGTATCACCCTTCCCTCAGAGAAAAGGATCGAAATTGGTTTGACCTATATCTATGGCATTGGCCACTCGAAGGCGAGTCAGATACTTGAATCCGTAAAAATCGATAAGGATAAAAAAGTTAAAGACTTGAGTGAAGAGGAGATCAACAAGATCCGCCAGATTATTGAAAAGCAGGAGAAGATCGAGGGCGACCTCCGCAAAGAGGTCACCATGGATATAAAACGATTGATGGATATCAGTTCTTACAGGGGCATGCGTCACAAAAGGAGACTTCCTGTGCGTGGGCAGAGAACAAAAACGAATGCACGGACGAGAAAGGGCCCGAAAGGGCATACCATCAAGAAAAAATAGCGGGAGTATCATATGGCCAAACCAAAAAGAAAAGTAAAGAAGAAAAAAGTCAAAAAGGACATAGGATTTGGTGTCGCTTATGTCCAGTCGACTTTTAACAATACAATCATCACCATCACAGACCAGCAGGGAAACACACTCTGCTGGACAAGCTCGGGCACCGCAGGCTTCAAGGGAGCACGGAAAGGAACACCCTTTGCTGCCCAATTGGCGGCCAAAGAAGTGGCTAACAATGCCAAAGAGTTCGGCGTGAGGTATGTCGATGTCAAAGTTAAGGGTCCGGGAGCAGGAAGGGAATCCGCGATAAGGGCTCTCCAAACAGGAGGGTTGGAAATAAAATCTATCAAAGACGTAACACCCATACCTCACAACGGATGCCGTATGAGGAAAAGGCGGAGAGTTTGAAGGATGTTGTCCTAAGGAGTGAATGATGTTAAATGAGAGAAATTCGGTATGTCGTTATTGTCGGGTAGAGAGAACAAAACTGTTTCTGAAGGGGAACAAATGTTTGACGGATAAATGTCCGGTTGAACGCAGGCCTTATCCGCCGGGCGAACATGGAAGAATGAGGCGCAGAATCCTCGGTTACGGCATTCAGCTGAGGGAAAAGCAAAAACTGAAAAGATTTTATGGGATGTCTGAAAAACAATTCAAATTGTTCTTCCAGAGAGCTGAACGAAAAAGAGGAGTCACTGGAGAGATACTCCTGTCTCTGCTGGAGAGAAGGCTGGATAATGTGGTTTATCTCACCGGCTTTTCCCATTCCCGTTTTCACGCACGGCAGTTGATCACTCATGGTCACTTCAGCATCAACGGAAAAAAAGTCACCGCACCTTCCATGTTGGTGAACAAAGGAGATGTTTTAGCTTTCCGGGAGAGATCGGCCGGCCTTGACGAATATAAAGCGATTGTTGATTTCAGCAAAAACAAGACAGTGCCAGGATGGCTGGAAGTGGACAGGGAGAACATGGCGGTAAAGGTTCTCTCTTTTCCCACACGTGAAGACGTGACGATTCCCATTGAGGAGCATCTTGTTGTGGAGCTTTACTCCAGATAATATTCATAAAGACTCGCAAGGGCTTAATGGCCATTTGCCGCTTAAGCTCGATTGCTGAGTCAGGGAAAATGGAACCAGGATTAGGAGGACAAATGATAGAAACAGGTTTTCAGAGACCGAGATATTTGGAATGTGATTATGAAACTTTAACCGAGAAATACGGCAAGTTTACGGCTCAGCCTTTTGAAAGAGGTTTTGGCGTCACCATCGGGAATTCGTTACGGAGAATCCTGCTGTCGTCCATCTCAGGCGCTGCCATCACGAATATCCGTATCCAGAACGTTCTCCATGAATTCTCAACCCTTCCCGGTGTAGTTGAAGATGTGACAGATATTAGCTTGAATCTTAAGACTATCCCTCTGAAACTTCATGGCCAAGAACCGAAAACGATGACCCTGAAGAAAAAAGGGCCTGCTGAAGTCACGGCTTTGGATATCGAGCATGATTCCGATATAGAGATCCTGAATACCGATATTAAAATTGCCACACTGGATAAGGATGGGAACTTGGATATCGAGATGATCGTGAAAAATAACAGGGGATATATCCCTGCTGATCTAAACTATGATGAAAACCTGAGTGTTGATTATATCCCCCTCGATTCTTCTCATTCCCCGGTTCTCAAAGTGAATTATAGAGTCGACCCTGCTCGAGTGGGGAAAAGAATCGATTATGAAAAGCTCACCGTGGAAATCTGGACGACAGGAGCCAAAACCGCTCAAGATGCTCTTGCTCAGGCAGCAAAGATCCTGAGGAACCATTTGGTTATTTTCTTGAACATCGTTGATGAGCCCGCTGAACTGGATGCTGTCCCTGCAAAGAAAGAGATCCCCTATTTTTCTCAGATCGATATCCTTTCAAAGTCGATCGACCATCTTGAGCTATCCGTGCGGTCGAACAACTGCCTCCGGTCAGCTGGGATCGAGAAGATCTATAAGCTCGTACAGAAAACAGAAGATGAGCTGTTGAAGACAAAGAACTTTGGCCGGAAATCGCTCTCTGAGATCAAGGAAACCCTTCAAGAATTGGGATTGGGTTTGAACTTAGAGCTTCATCCCAAATTGATCGAGAAGATCGAGGGAGCTCCAAAGCCCGATGAGGAGAGAGGAGAAGGAGTTCTGGAATGAGACACCGGCTCAGTGGGAAAAAGCTAGGAAGGAACTCCTCGCAGAGAAAGGCCTTGCTTAGAAATCTTGTGACCTCGTTTGTCGAGAAGGAACGGATCAGGACCACGCTCGCTAAAGCCAAAGCGACGAGACCCGTAGCAGAGAAGATGATCACCCTGGCCAAGACAAACACGCTTCACACACGGCGGCAGGCTCTGCAGTATATCTACAAGAGGGATGCGGTCAAAAAGCTCTTCGAGGATATCGGTCCTCGTTTCATGGAGAGGCCTGGGGGTTACACTCGAATTATCAAACTGGGTCCCCGCGCCGGAGACGGCGCCGAGATGGCTATACTCGAGCTCGTGGGCACAGAGTTCAAGAAAAAAGAAAAGAAAAAAGAGAGCCTGAAAGAAAAAGCCAAGGCCTCGGCCGCCAAGAAATAAGAGGGAAATCCGCTGATTTCAGCGGTTCTCCATTATGAATGCAGGGTCCGTCCCCCTGGACCGTTGAGGGAACGATCCCTACATAAAAAGGAGAGTGGTCCTCAAGCCCTCCTAACGATTTATTCCATCACAAATTCTGATCTATCAATAACCCTATTGAGCATTCATGACAGCACGGATTTTTTAAAATACATCCATAATATCTGAAGCGATTGAAAAAAAATCGAGTTCATTCTATACTGAGCTCAAGCGGATGAAGAGAGCGTTAGCTGCCGTCCTTGCCTTTTCACTCCTCGTTGTCTCTTTCCTTCCGTGCTTCGGTCAGGAAGTGGCGCCCGAAGAGAGTCCTCCAGAGAGAACGTTCACTTCCCTTCATAAATCCCTGCTGTTTCCTGGGTGGGGCCAGTTTGCCGAGAAAAGGTATTTCGAAGGCGTTGTGTTTCTATCTGCGGAGATCTTCGCACTCTACAAAGTCTTCTCCTACAACCACAAAGGGAATGATGCCTATGCCCGATACAGAGCTGCAGACAATGTGGCTGATGCGGTCCAGTACAGGGAATGGACTGCAGACTATGATACGAAGAGGAATCAATATTTGTTAGTGGCGGCGGGTGTCTGGGTGGTCAACCTGATCGATATCTATTTCATTATGAAGAGTAAAGACAACAAAAGAAAGAATCTGAGGCTGAAGCTTGAAAGCGGAAAAAACAAAAGTCTGGCTCTCACTGTTAGCTATCAGTTTTAGTTTATCAGTGTTGAATTCATGCCAGGATCGCATCTTTGATAATCCCTTTGACCCCAATGCCGGAGAGGTCGTGTTCGAGGTGATCAACACGATCCCCACTCCAGCCCTGATCCCTCTCGGACTGGCTTGGGATGGCAGCACGATTTGGAATGTGGATGGCTTCAATGAAACACTCTACAGTCTCAACAGATTAAACGGCGTTCAAGTGCGGTCGCTGACGTCCGTCCTCAAGGTGACATCAGGTATTGCCTACGATGGAAATGACCTCTGGGTTTGCAGTGAGGCTCTGGTCGAAGTCTACAAGATCAACCTCCTGACCGGGGACATCCAGAAGCGGCTCAACCTCCAGCGGGGCTCTTTCACGGCCATTGAATACGGCAACGATGGTTTATGGATCGCCGATGCGCTTTCGAACAAAGTTTTGCGTGTCGATCCCGATACCGCAGAGATCATTTCTTCCTTCATGAATCCGGGAACGCGAGTGGATGGTATGGCCTTTGACGGCGCCTATCTCTGGGTGTCTGATATGGCCACTCTTACTATTTTTCAGATGACTTTGGAGGGCGATGTGCTGCGGTCATATCTTTCGCCCGGACAGTCTCCCCGCGGCCTGACCTATGACGGTGCTTTTTTGTGGAATGCTGACGGAAACAGAAGGATTTACCAGCTAAAATTTCAAAATTGAAATCTTTAAAGAGAGCATTTTCCATTTTCACTCTATTGTTGAGTGCGACATTCCATCTTGTTTCAGCAGAGAAGATCCTGATCGAATTTAAGGGATCCTACCTCGCTTACAGCTACGATTTTAGCCAGATTTATGGAGAGGACGTACGCTTTCGCATCCTCACATACGAAGTATCCTGTGATCATCTGAAAATCGACATCTCAGCCCGGCTTTTTTATGCGTATGGCTCTGTGGTCTTGAAGAAGGAGGGGGAACGGCTCGAGGGAGACGAATTCTTTTTCAACCCCGAAGAAAAGAGAGGCACACTCGTGAGCTACAAAGATATAGTTGAGGTGAAACGCTTAGGCTCTCGGGAAGGACTGGGAGCAGCTGAAGCAGAGAAAGAAGAAGACATCGCTTTTCCCACTGATTTGCTCGAGACGCTCACTCTATCCAAGCTCCAGTCTTCATTGTTTTATTTCACGTGTGAGATCATTCAAGTTACGGAAGCGTATGAGGTTCTTGGGGAGAGAGTTATCCTGCATCTTGAGGGGTTAGAGGCGGTCGGATTCAACAAGTTCAAGCTTTCCTCGGGCTTGAAACAGCGGAGCAGTGGTTTCTCTCTGGATAAGATATGGTTCACAAAATCCCAGGGAATCATTGCCCGAGGCAGCTACCGCTACAGGACGCCGGATAGGGTCAACAGCTTGACACAGCTGAATTATGAAGAGCGATCCGTTCTTAAAGATTATGTGGGACCGGACAGACAGGTGGATATCTTGAATTCCACATCGTTCGTGATTGACAAAGATACAAATGCCAGTTTTACCGGCAACTATAATTCCAGCAATCTCTGGAATGCCAGTCTTGTGCTGAACAAAAAGTGGAGTCAGTCATTCTCCACCAACTTTGATATTTCTTACAACAAACCGATCAATTTTAAAGGAGAGACCTGGTTTGGTTTCGACTCCACCTTATACGGAGGCCATTGGGGGGATCTTGCTCTCGCGGGGAGGTATGAGGTCCAGGATCAAGTTTTGGGAAGTCTCACTTATGGCAAAACTTTTCTCGAGCGTTTTAGTCTGCTGCTCAACTCGATGTACTCAAAGATCAAGATCGTTGGGAGTGATGATTATTCAGAGATATTCACGGGAGGTGTGAGCCTCTCTTATGATTCCCGGGTGTTCAACCTCTCCTCCGATTATTATCTCAACCACGATCTTTTTGGGAGTCAGCTCCTCTCTCAACCCCAGCTCCGGGTGGGGATCAATCCTTTTACCTTCTATGGAGGGATTCTTGTAGCGAGTGTTACGAATATCTTTATCTACAGCGATGTGAAACTCGGCGCTGAACACCAGGACTCCTACAGCAACAACACAATTTTTAGCCTGTCTACTCAACCCATGTATATGGTGCCGGGACTTTCTTTGGATATGAGTGTTGCTGTGGAGCAGTTCCTCGAGAAAGAAGACCGGAATTTCACATCCGGCGGGTTCATCGGCCGTGCGACGGCTGAGATAAGAAGAGGATTTTTCTTGGAAGGTTTGTACAATTTTCAATCGCGGCGCCGGACAAGAGATTGGCTCATCGAAGGGACATCCAGCCAGGATTTGAGTGCCATTTTTCGGGCAAATCCATCGAATAGATTGAACAGCTGGGTCTCATTTTCGTATGATCCAAAAAACGGCCGTTGGACACAATCCTTTGCTGATATCTCTTTCGAGGTCATCCGGAAATGGAAGTTCCACACCTTGGTCAACTATGATTTTATCCTGGATAAGCTCAACAATATCGACCTATTCTTGGTGAGAGAGGCAGGCCGTGTGCAATTACGGTTTATGTGGCGCAGCCTGTCCAAACAGTTTTCCGTGGAATTGATTCCAAGATGAAAAATAGATGGATTTTCATTTTTTGTGTGATCACCCTTTTTGTCGGAGAAAGGTGTGTTTCATTCAAGATCGAGCCTCTTCCTGAACCGGAAAAGCTGGTGAAAACGCTTGTTCTGTGCAAAGGCATTATCCCCGATGGTGAGCTTTTGGCTCCTGTGGATGAAACCGCCGATTTTGTGTTGGGCGACTCGGGTGTGATCTGTTTTTTGGAGCTGACCAACGTGAGCCAGGCAATGACTCTCAAGTGGAAGTGGTATGCCCCGGGAGGAGCATTGTTCAAAGAGACGAGTGCCGTTCCTGTGAACGAAAATCGGTTGTATATCGAGACAGTGACCGCCTATGACAAGCTCGATACACAAGACGAGGAAAGGTTTGCGGGCCGCTGGGTGGTCGTTATTTTAATCGACGGAGAATTGGCCGGACGACAGACCTTTTCTATTCACGGGCAGTGAATTGAGATTTGTTGAGTGAATGAATTTTCACTCAGGGAAGGATGCCATTCGAGGTGACCCAGAGCTTTTGTCCGGGATAGATCTTGGACCTAGAGTTGAGCCCGTTGAGTGTAAGGAGGACGCTCAGATTCATCCCAAATTTCCTGGCGATCTCGTAAGGTGTGTCTCCGGATTTTACGGTGTATTGGGTTGCCCCGGTGAGATTACCACTCTGAATGGTAAGTTTCTGTCCCACTTGGAGTGTGTTTCTCTCGAGGTTGTTCTGTCTTTTGATCTCCTGCACCGATGTGTTAAAAGAGTTGGCAATCTGATAGAGGGAGTCTCCTCTTTTAACAACGTAGATGAGCTTTTCTCCTTCGCGGACAAGCTCCCGAGGCGATGCGATGGATGCGCTGCTCCCAGATCGGCCGGGAACCTTAAGCCTCTGTCCCGGGTAGATGGTATATCTCTTGTTTAGACTGTTGAGCCGGGCAATGGCGGAGATGGATGTCCTGTAACGGCGGGCGATTCCCCCGACTGTCTCCCCTTTCTTGACGTAGTGAATAGAATACGTTGCTTCGGGGGGAATCCAGCGCGGTGTCAAATCGATGGCGGCCAATGTTTTCTCACCATACCCTTCGGGGACTTTGAGCATGTATTCTCCCTCGGGTGTGGCATTATGACGGAGTTCTGGATTGAGATTATCCAGTTCAGCGGCGCCTAATCCCAAATTTATAGATAGAGTGGAGAGTTTGACCGGCCGGTAGATCCCGACCGTCTCACACTTGATGGGGGGATCGGGCGTGGGTAGGGTTATGCCGTACTTGTTGGGGTCATTGATGATGAGGAGCGTGGCGATAAAACGGGGGACAAAGCGCGCTGTTTCTCTCGGCAGCTGCTTGTACAAGTCCCAGAAGTTGTCGAGGTAGTTGATCCGCTGGTTCCTGATGAGCCGCTGCACCCTGAATTCGCCACAGTTGTAGGCGGCAAGAGCTGTAATCCAATCGCCAAAGAAAGAATGAAGTTCCTTTAAATACTGGATAGCCGCGCGTGTTGATTTTTCCGGGTCCATCCGCTCATCGATCCAACGGGTGCGTTTGAGGCCGAACCGGTATCCTGTCGATGAGATGAACTGCCAGAGGCCCAGAGCCCGTGCTCTGGAATAGGCGTTGACCTTGAATCCGCTCTCGAAAATGGGCACCCAAGACAATTCTTCGGGCATAGCTTCTGTTCTCAGTTCCTCGAGGATCATCTCCCGGTATCGGCCGCTTCGCCTGTAGGCATTCTCGAAATAGTTTCTCTCGACGGTCTGGAAGCTTTTGATTTCAGCCAAAACGTCCTGGTTCTCTACCAGCGGAATAGACTGGTGGTTCTCTCCGACCGCGATGAGGTGGGAGGCATAGATCTCCTGGATCCTCTGCGCGATCAAGAGCCTCAGGTCGTTTTTTTCTTGGTTCAGAGGCGACTCTTGGGGAAGTTCCAGCTGGAGCAATAAGCCGTAGGCATCGTCCAGTGCGGCGAGTGCCGTGTCTATGTCTGTTCTGTTCCATGCGATTTGGGCGTCTTGGTAAGCGGCGAGCGCATCCTCCAGAATTTCAGATGGCTCTTGTATTCGTTCTGGCTCTTCCGCCTCTTGCACTTCCTGTTCCTCAGTAGCCGGTTCGGTCACCTCCTCTTTTGTCTCTTTTATGAGTTGAGGAGGCTCCTCAGTTTGGATTTCTTTGGGAGTGGTTTCCTCTACGGCATCTTGTGGCATATCGGCTTCAGGAACCTGTTGCACCGGCCGTTGTTTGGACGAACACCCCCAGAAAGAGAGAAGTAAAGCGAAAGCGAAGAGAGCGCACAGCCAATTCTTTGTGTTTTTCAATCGTTTCCTAAAAAGAGGTATTTATAGCATGTCTCCCCTGTAGAGTCAACAAGCATTTTATCTGGAGCTTCTGATCACTCCAATCAGTCCGCTCCATAAGATCATCCATTCTTTCCTGTTCTCTTTCTAATTTAGTCGGGGGAACACGTTTGAGGTCAATTGCTACAATAAAATTTTCACACAAAACGATCTCACTTCTTACAACACTAAAAAACTCTTATGTGTTTCAAACGGGTCTATTACAGACGGACTTTTGCCTCTCTTCTACTTCCCGGACTTTTGTCCGAGAATTTTTTCTGCTATTTTGAGGCCTTCTTCCTTGGTCTCGAATTCGCTATCCAGTTGTTTTTGATACAGTTTGTCCAGGATCTGTCCCATTCCTGGCCCCGGAGAGACACCCATCTCTATCAGGTTACGTCCTAAAATGAGAGGCTTGATGGATTCCTTGGAGACATTCAGCTCCTTAAATTTATCCAGCAACCATCGCGCTTCCTCATCCAGGCCCTTAACAGGCGACTCACTCCTCCCGGCTCGGTCGGCGGCGTCTAGAAGCACAACCAGCTCGATCTCGCCGTTCACATCAGCGGCCAATCTGTTGAGAGCTTTTTTGGTGAGAACATTCCTGTTCTGCCAGAGCTCAGATGCGCGATGGTGACACCTGATCAGGGGAAGGACAGTTTTTCTCAGGTCATATCCCTTCCACGAAAATATCTTAAAGCGGTCAAACACTTGTTCCGTCATCTTTTCGCTGGCAATGTCATGCCCGTAGTTGATGATGACCATCCGTCCCCTTTTGAATTCCCAGCGTGCTGTTGAGGCCTTCCCGATGTCGTGATAGAGAGCGGCCAGAAGGAGAGCAAGCGATTTCTGTGAGCGAAGACCCCGACTTTTGGCCAGGCGTTGGGCTTGATCCACGGTGATCTTCGTGTGTTGCCAGACTGTGTGATGGCCATAGCGGTCTTTTTCCGGGTGAAAGATGGAATCCTGGATGGAGAGGGTCAGGCGGTAAAGCTCGGGAAAGAGTTGGGACAAGGCATCAAGAGTGAACATTTCCTCTAGACCCACCGACGGCTTCGGTGATTCAAGAAGCATCCGGAAGAGCTCTTCATTCACCCGTTCCACACTCAGGCCCGTGAGGCCGATCGTCTTGGAGCTGTCATAAATTTCAGGGTCGATCGAAAAACCCAGTACCGAAGCGAAACGCGCGGCGCGGAGCACACGCAGAGGGTCTTCGGGAAACGCTTCAGGATTGGTCAGGCGAATAACTTTTTTGTCGATGTCTTCAAGGCCTCCCATCGGGTCATAGACTTCTCCGTCGCTCAACCGAAGCGCGATGCTGTTACAGCGGAAATCGCGCCGTTCCAGGTCTTTTTGCAGGGGCAGGTCGGGGTCGGAAGCGATGATAAAATCTTTATGTCCCCTGACCTCCGCTTCTCTGGGGGTGTCTCTTCGGGGAAGGGCGATATCGTAGGTTGTTCCCATGGTGCTGAACTTGATCACGCCAAAACTTTTTCCAACCTGGTCAATTTTTCCATAACCCTTAAGACGGTCGATAATATCTTCTACAGGAAAATGAGTGATCAGAATGTCGATGCCCTCATCCCTGGCATGACCTAGGATCGAATCGCGCACATAGCCACCGACGGTATAGACGTCTTCACCGAAGTTCTGGATGAAAAGTTCCTTGTCTCGAAAATCAACATTGAGTTTCATCGGCCTCTATTATATATCTTCCTGTAACGGGATTGCCAGACACATCCCTTCAGTGCCAGCTTTATCTCCTCATAGAGTTTTTTTCGGCATCCGCCCTAGGGATACGGGTTCGCCCTGGGGAACTTAGCAAGAAGGTCTGCCACGGCGTCTTTGTGGACCATGATGGTGAGCATCTTGAGTTTGACGTAGTCGTCTCTGTACATATAATAGCCGGGGAACTGTCCTTGCTGGGCGCTCCCCCCCGAATCTTTGATCAGAAACCAGGTGTGTTCTCCGGCCTCTTTGATGCCAACAGCGTGGACGGCATGGTCATCCGTGGATGTTTTTATGTAGAACCGGAATTCCCGGCTGTCCTGGTCGATGAGTTTTGGGTGGGTATCAAAAGTGGGAATGATGGCGATATCTTCATCTCCGCTGATTCCGGGTTCTGAGACATCTCCGCCAAAGGCGACTGTGTATCCGTTTTGGAGGGCACTGGTAATGGCTTCGTAAAATTCCTCGAGCGGCACATTGAAATATTCCTCGCTGTGCCACCAATTGTCCGGGACTTTGAACTCTCCCTTTGTGTAGAAAGGAAGGTATTTGAAGCTGATCAAGGAGACATAATCATCCAGAGGCAGTTGGAGAATGTTGTCCAGATATTCCTTGGGAGTCATGGTTTTTCCATTGACTTGGATCGTTTCTGGGGGGGGCCCCAAATACTTATTCAGAATACTCCTTACGTAGGAGACAGTCTTGTCCTCGTCCCAATAGCCGTTTTCTTTACAGAACATCAAATATCTCTCGATCTCTCTCTGGAGCTTGCTGTGGTCGTGTTCTGTCTGTCCGGGGAGCAGCCCAGTATAGTCCGATGCGGGGACCGCACCGTATTCCTTCATTCTGGCGATCACGGCGTTGTGTTCAGACCCGGCAGTGAAACGCAAATCACCCTTTTTCAGAATAAAGCCCCTGGCTTTCTCTAGGAATTCCCAGTAAACCGTGTGGAGCTCGGAGAGCTTGAATTCACCTCTGCCCATCCTTTTTAATTCGGATTCAAAAAAGGACGTGGTCGCAAAACACCAGCATGTGCTGGTTCTGTGTTGCTGGACAGGAGGGAAATGGAAATATTGAGTAAACTCAGCAAGCGCTGCAGGCCTTTCGATGCTAGACAGGTCTGTTGCAAGGACTGTTCTCTCTTCGCCACGAACCTCGTGTGTTTCGTAGACGGCAGTATTTTTTTCTTGGATGTCAGTCTCTCCGATCTGAATCGTTTGTTTCTCGATAATCTTTGGCTCCGGACTGCATGTGTACAAAAAACAGCACAATAAAAGTCCCAATACACAGAAAGCAAGGGATACAGTGGATCTTCTCATTTGCTTCTCCTTGGATGGATTCATCTTATGAGGATGATACTCCAGCCCCTCAAAAACTTCAAACCCTTCACGCGCAAGGCGCTCAATTCCCAATCCGTGATCGCCTGAATGCAATTTGTGCTATCGGACTCGCGGATGTCATTTTCACGGATCCGGAAATGCTCCCCTTTAAGGGCAAAAGGGTTGTTGTTTGGGGGCAATTGGTGTATCCTTAAAAGCTTATAACTGAGGAGAGACAAGAGATGAGGCGATTGTGTGTCCTGTTTACACTGATCTGTGGTCTTTCCGCCGCTGTTTTTTCCTTTTCTTTGAAGGATGATATCACGATCGTATTGAGAGAAAAGCAGGTTCAAAACCTGGACTCCACAGGGTTGAACCTGGTGTTTTATGTCACCATCAAGAATTCCTCCTCAAGAGCATATTATCTGTCCGGCTACTCTTACCGCTTTGTCGTTGATCAAACAGAGTATCTCCGTTTGCAGACTGCCTTGGATTCGAGACTCAAGGTCAATGCATCGGAGGAGACTCTCATCGCATTGCCCATTAAGATCACCTATGATCACCTCTTCCGAACGGTTGATGGAATCGAGGCCAGAGATAAGGCGCTGTGTTACATCATGGGTGAGCTTGCTTTTGCTGATGAGAAAAGAGAGCGTGGCAGTCTTCCATTTTCCTTTTCTGGCGAATTCCCGATTTTTTCTAATCCCCTGATCGAGCTCGTAGCGCTTAACATCAACATGCTGACCATCGGTGGGTCGGACCTGAATCTTGAAATAAAGCTGAAAAACACAAACGGATTTGAACTGCTGGTCGAAAGGGTCAGCTACCGCATAAGCGTGGGGAGCCGGCCTATCGGCAATGGGAATATCAGCGGGGATAAGAGTATCCCAGCCCGCGGTGAGAAGGCTTTTCAACTCCCCATGCTGTTGAATTTTTTCGAGGTGGGCAAGGACGTGTATGCCTTTTTGCAACAGGAAAGAGCTCCCTGCCGGTTCTCCGGTGAGATAGAGATCCATACAGTGTGGGGAAGGATCCAGATTCCTTTTGACCAGACCGAAGAAGTCTCCATACGAAAATCCTCTTCATGATCAGTGTCATCATTCCCACGTTCAACAGAGCCGTTTATTTAAAGGAAGCGATCCACTCTGTTCTGGACCAGGGTTATTTCCGTAAACCGGAGTATTCGAAAGATTTTGAAGTCATCGTGGTGGATGACGGCTCGACGGATGAGACTGGAGAGGTTGTCAATTCCTTCTCCTTTTCTATCCAGTACATCACCCAAGAGAACAAGGGAGTGAGCGCAGCCAGGAATGTGGGACTCGAGCATGCCAGAGGAGATTTTATTGCTTTTCTGGATTCAGACGATCTCTGGAAAAAGGAAAAAATAGGCGTCCAGATGAGTTTGATGCATACGGTATCGCATGTGATGGTCTGCTATACAGAGGAGACCTGGATCAGACATGGTGTTTTTGTAAACCCAAAGACGAGACATCAGAAGCATTCCGGCTGGATCTTTGACAAAGTCCTGCCACTCTGCCTCATCAGTCTATCCTCAGCTCTGTTTCGAAAAGAGGTCTTCGCGAAGATCGGCGTTTTCGATGAGGATTTTCCTGTCTGTGAAGATTATGATTTCGGGATTCGGCTCGCGCATCAATATCCCTTGTATTTCATCACCAGGCCTCTCATCGTCAAAAGGGGAGGACACGCAGACCAGTTATCCAGAAGATATAGGGGAATGGACAAGTTCCGCATAAAAGCACTGGAAAAAGCCCTGTCTCTCGACCTGACCCCTCACCAGAGAGACCTTGTTCAGGGAGAAATCGTCAAGAAAAGTCGGGTATTGATTGGCGGTTTCGTGAAAAGGGGAAAAACTGGCGACGCCGAACACTACCAAAAACTTATCGAAACACATTCCACTGGGAAAAAAAATCCCTGACTCTACAAAAAAGTTCCTCTCAATCCGCAGAGAAGGATTTCTGAGTGTCCCAATTGGTGATTGCGGTTTTCTGCACAACACAATTGAGACACTCAATAACGCCACGTGTGTTCGTACAACTTGGGATTGAGGGATACTTCGCCCTAAAATAACTTTATCTTACCTTTTGTGCGAAAAGGACTATAATAGGAGAAATTTTCATTAGGCCCACGATCCACTCCAGAGGAGGTGTGATGAGCGTATTAGATGTCATCCGGTTGAGGCGGAGCGTCAGAGTTTACAGACCTGACCCCATTCCCGAAGAGGCTTTACAACGAGTTCTCGAGGCCGCTCGTCTTGCACCCTCGGGAAAAAACCTCCAGCCATGGAAATTTGTACTCGTTCAGGATGACCGAATGAAGAAAAAATTGGCCAAAGCGTGTAATCAACAGGCTTTTATCGCCGATGCCCCTCTCATCATCGTGGCTTGCGGCTTTCCCGATGAGTGTTATCGAGCCATGGGCCGCTACATGAGATCGTGGCCAGTGGATGTCACCATCGCTCTTGAACATCTGATCCTGCAAGCGCAGGAGGAAGGCCTGGGGACATGTTGGATAGGCTCCTTCGGGGAAGAGGAGGTCAAATCCCTACTCAATGTTCCCGAACATGTCAAAGTGTTGGCTCTCACTCCTCTCGGATATCCAGGAGAGGATCCCCAGTCCCGTGGACGAAAGCCCCTCGAAAAAATCGTCTCATATGATTCCTTCTGACCGAAGAGACCTTGATCGTAGACGGAGAACGGGAGTGATGTGTGATCGAGTAGCCCCA